>ERZ500990.359-NODE-359-length-16404-cov-3.985381_pt1 | contig 16404 bp, 10 predicted proteins | sample MGYA00248876_ERZ500990 | MGnify/ENA primary metagenome ERZ500990 (study PRJEB25958, sample SAMN03398517) | human skin metagenome | study: EMG produced TPA metagenomics assembly of the Human Skin Microbiome Metagenome (human skin metagenome) data set.
GAAGCTCGGCCACGACGGATGGTGGAATATAGTACTTGTCGGCAAGGCCGGTAATACGCGCCTGCACAAGAAGTGGCGCTGCATCTAATACGAGGGACTGGATCTTTCTCGGATTCTTTGCACTGCCACTATCATGGCCATTTTTGCTGGGGCCAGTCATTCAGACTGTGAGTCGTCTTCGTTCGAAGAACGATCTTTTTGTTCACCTGATGGCCCTTTCGTTGGGCGACGATGTGTGTGGATCCAATGTCAAAAATTCTTCGTCGCTGCTGCCATAGGATCTCGGCCGAACTCCACACACCCTTTCTCAGCCACACTTTCAAGCGCATGGACGTGTGGTTGAGACAAGCAGGCACGGCGTGTCAAAGTGGGTGTAGAATAGCCAAAAAAAGTTAATTGCGCCGGGCCATTCGTCCAGATACAACGCCATTTGAAGGATCGCGCACATGAGCTTGTGGCGACCAGCAGCGCACTGGCACGATGCTGCCATGCAAAAACATGCCGGGGAGAGCCTCATGATACGGGGAATCCGGATGCCGTATCGAATGTATGCAACGACAAGTACAGAGGCGGACTTTTATGCGATTTTAGAAGTGCCACGACATGCATCCAAAGCCCAAATTAAGAACCAGTTCTACCGACTCTCGAAGCAATACCACCCGGACGTGAGCAAGACAGAGGAAGGGAAGATTCAGTTCCAGCGCGTAAGTGAGGCGTATGCGACGCTGAGCAACGATGCACAGAGACGAGCATATGACCAAAAACTAGGAGTTGGGCGCTCTTCGTCCACGTATTCATCATCACGCCGGTCACCACATGACCCACCACCCATGTCGGCCGCATCGCGATTTGCGCATGCCCGTTCTGCATGGGAGTACCAACAACGGACTCATCAACGCACACATTCAGCATCGCCGCGGTATTCGGCAGGCGCACGAAGCAGGATGAACCATAACACGATGAGTGAAACTACGCATCACTACGCACGCATGGCAGAACGAGAGGCCAAACGAAGTGAAGCACGGCAGCGATATGGTCCGACGCCTGCACACGCACATGCGAATCCCAGCAGTTACCGGGCATGGAGTGAGAAGCGTTGGAACCATGAAGAACGGCAGGCGGAGATGGCTAGTCCTGTTGTCCGCTTTTTGCAAGTGGCATCTGTGATGGGCGGTGCCATTTGGCTCAGCCACAAGCTGCTTTCTTGACTGGGGACAAAAGGAGGCCTGATTGTGGTAATGATGCTGGCATGAACTACGAACTAGCTCCAACATAACCAGTCCGCGGCCAGGGAGCTTGAGGGGCTATGCCCTGAAGCCTGCATGGGCAAAAGGGACTATTGGATTCCTCGTTTGGGTTGGGTACAGGAATGTGAGGATTGCGTGAATATGGTCTTGGGCATCTTGCGGGCACGTGTGACGGCCGTCTTGGCTTGTTGAAAGATTCACCATCATGTGTTTGGGTTCTAGGAGCAACTAGCGACGTGTACATACGATTCCTACGCACTCCAGCGTACTAGTGAAACAACAGAGAGGGGCCACACAAACAAGACACCAGACCCTGACAAGCGCAAACCCAAAGAAAGAAAGAAAGAAAGAGAGAGAGAGAGAGAGAGAATCAGACAAGAGTGGCTGACAGGAAAATTAGAAAGAGATGGAAGAACGGTCGAGATCGATGAAATGCAATGCACCACATGTAGCATTCCTCGATCCATTAATCCATCAAGTATGCGATGTTGGCGTATGTGTGCGTGCCCAAGTCTTAGTTGGCACCCTTGTCGAGTGACGTCAGCACCATGGCATCCTTGGACGTCAGCTGGCCCGGGTTGAAGCGGGCATTCTCCAGCTGCACACGCATGCGACTAGTGGGACTTGGTGGACGCGGACGGAGGCGCTGTGCCTCTTCCAGTGTCATAGTCATGTTGCTGTAGGAAGAAATCACAGGTTGAGAGAGGTCGCGGCCGATGGTCGCCTTCATAATGGCCTTCATCCAGCCACGTAGAGCGACCTCGTCGTCGAGGCTGAAGTGGTGCGTCCGCTCCGTGTCATGCACAATCTTGAAACTGAAGCCGCTTCCAGCAGATTCGTCCGACACCACCTTGTAGCCATGCAAGGGAATCAGGTTCTTGACCTTGTCTGCACTAGGATCGCGCAGCACAATGAGGTCCATTCCATGCAGTACCAGATACCGGCTGTTCCACCTGTTGTAGCGGTCCCCGCGCTTCTTGATCCAGCCTTGTCGATCGATTTGACCAATACGGTTCAGAACCGTTTGTCGCTCCGTTGGGCGACCACCGCCTGCCTCGCCGGCGCGATGGTTCTCTGTGCCTGTCAGCAAGCCATGCGGTCGATGTCCGCCCTTCGTGTATGGTAGCATCGACAGCGCTGTTGCTGCTGCTGTGCCCGTAGCCGGATTGCTTTGCAAGGCGGTGCGTGGTAGTCCGCTTGGGCCATAGCTGTTAATTGTGTTCATAAAGCCTGGCTTGCCGACGGGCGTGCCCGTTGGCGGCATAGTTCGGGGTGTGGCTAGCGTTGGAGTGCCCTGCTGCTGCATTGACATTGGGGGCACATTCGGGCCAGGACCACTTCGGTTAGGCGTACCCGGCCCTGAAGGCATTACCGCACTAGGCTGTGATCCCCACGGCGCACCCATGCTCGGCGGCTGGCCACCAGGGATGCCGGAGCCCGGGGTGATTGTCGGCAGCGGGCTTTGGCTTGGCATCGTACCGGGCATACCAGGCATTCCTGTTGCAGACATGGGCTCCGGGGCCATGTCTCTAGGCACACCCACGGGTGCCGCCGATGGCGCCGCCTGGGGCACGACTGGCGGCGTCGCTGGCATGGGCGTCACGACCTTGTTGGTCATTCCTGCTTGCTCTTGTGGGCCTCCTGGGATCATCGTAGGTGGCATGTTCTCCACGCGCTGACGGTTTTGTTGCCATAAGAGATCCTGCTGCTCCATGGGAGCGGAGTTGGGCGCAACTGACGCGGATGGAATAGGCGACGGGCCACGCTGGGTCAGATTCATACCCTCGCCGGATCCGAAGGATGGCAGTGGGTTGCCATGGGATCGCATGTAGCCCATCGGACTGGACTGAGGTAGTGACTGGCTTGGCACGTTATTCGTGCGTGTAGAAGCCGAGCGAGGCATACCAAAGCCAGGTGCAGACGCACGCGCAGACTCGGGCACAGGCGCAGCGAATGCAGTAGCACCTGGCGATTGAGCGGATTGCGGCGCTGACATGTTCATGGCCGGGCTTGCACTACGAGGGTTGGTCACTGCATTACCAGCGATCGATGGCGACAAACCCACGGGAGGCGCAGCGTGGTTCATAGAGCCATCGCCACTTTGTGCACCAGAGCTCGAGAAACCAGGAGTGGCCTCTTGGATCGGGGGGCCCAGCGACGAGGGTGCACGTTCTGTCGCAGGTGCCAACGCGTGCGGGTCTTGCAATTTGGGCGTAGACTGCGAATACGGCATTGGTTGCTGCTGCTGCTGCTGCTGCTGCAGTTGCGAAGGGCTCCTGATCCCCGGTGACACAGGCGCATGTTGATGGTCCCGGTGCACAGGGGAAAGAGGCATCTCTGTGCCACTGGGACGAGGCGACATAGGCGAAAGCGGTGCTGCTGTCGCGGACACGGAGCGAGGCATTGTCGACGTGTTGTAGGGCATGCGCGAAGAAGCATCGCGAGGGGACGTGGCGGATGGCGACATTGGTGTTCCATGACGCAACTCATCAATGCAATTAGCGACCCTGAAACGACGACCGTAAGCGATGATGTCAATTTCCCGCAACGTGTGAATGTCCAGGGACAAAAGCGTTACACCGTTTACCTCATGCTCGCGGAGCTTGTTCGTGATTTGATCGTCAAAGCCCTTTGATATGGCCCAGTCCACCACATCGTCGATGGACCACGAGAGTGGGTCGGACGTCGCCTCTGCAGCCGGTTCATCCGCCGGTTCTTGTGCAGCTGAGGCGTCAGGCATGCGGTTTGGCACCTGTGGCTCAGAGACGGGAAGCACGGGATCGCGTGGTGGCACATATGAGGCCGACACAGACTGAGAGTATGTGTGCTTGGCGACATCGGTGCCTTGATTGGGCGGTTGCGAGGAGATAGCCTCCTGGTGCGACGACTGGACAGAGTGAGACGGCTGCGATGCGCTTGGACTGCGAATGCCACCACCAGCATATAATCCAGCAGGGGACTGTTGCTGCTGTTGCTGTTGCTGTTGCTGCTGCTGCTGCTGCTGTTGCGGCAGTGACAAAGAGGAAAGTGGTGGTGACGTGGGGGTCATGCCACGCTGTTGGTTTGTTGGCAATTGCGGATACGATGGGTTCATGCGATTGTCATTGGGATCAGCAGAGGGACCGACAGAGGCCACGTCCTCGTCGTCATCCAGCTCACTATCATCGCTCATCTCCAGCATGGCCAAAGGCACCACTCCCTGCTGCGACGACGTTTGCGTCTGCCTCGCATTGGAAATACTGCCTGGCTCACCGACGCCAGATGGCGTGTCCCACGGCGGCTCTTGAGACTGCAGGCTCTTTCGCGCATTCCTCGCAAGCTCGGCACGCGCTGCAGCGCGCGCCTGGAAATCGCGCTCAATAGGATCATCCATATCAGACGGCAGCTGTTGCGAGGGCGATGAAATGTTGCGAAGGGAAGGCTGGTCCTGTGACTGTGGCTGCATTTGCTGGGGTGGTTGCGTAGTATGCAGCTCCGAGAGCGCGTTCTCGATGTCGTTCATTGTCGAGTGCATGACACCACGTTCATCAGGGACAGCATGCGAGTTAGTTGCCATGCCGGACGTAGCGGGACTCGAGGCATGCGTGACGGGCGAGGCCGTCGATGACAACGGCTCTTGTTGCTCTGGTTGCTGTAACTGGGCCATTCCCATCGTTGGCGAGCCCATGTGCGGCGAGTGCTGATAACGGCGCGACATAGCCCCATTCAGCATAGTCATGGCGGCAGACTCGTCGTACGTCGTGTACGAGAACGGAAAAAGGCCGGTCTCGCCACGCTCGTTCGTCCCTTGGAACCAACCATCACCATATGCGTCGTCCTTCTCAACTACCAGTACCCGCTCACCGACACGGAAACTCACTTCATCTGGATTCTCCGCATCAAAGTTGTAGAGCGCATACACGTACTCGACAGGCTGCGTCGACATCGTGCCCAGCCTGCGACGATCAAGCAAGCACGCGGTCAGTGGGGAATGTGACCGACTCGCAACGCGGACTGCGTGCCTTCGATCCCCGAGTCGCACGAATACACGGAACTATCACGTGACCAAACGTAAAACAGGGAATCCAATCTCTAGTCCTCATGAGCGTCTGAACGAGCGAGGAGAAAGGGGAGGAAGGAGTGTGAGCTGTGGGGCCTGTCAATGTGGGTCTGAGAAACACCGTTGTGCGAATCCGTAAGGACTTGAAAAAATCATCTCGACTTTCCGTTCCCATCCGATTGTGAGTATGGAAAGCACCCGAAAAAGACACGCGAGCTGGAAGTGTAGCAGGGTGTGCAGCGGCTGCGCGTGCCCGCCCATGAAGAAAACTTGTGGCATTCGTTGTGTCCCTATATTTTCCTATATGACAAAGAGAAGGTCCATATCGATCGGGTGTGAGGCACTAAGCTGCGGCTTCTGGGAGTACTTAGCAGCGAGGCAGTCACGCGTCGCGTTCAGAAGCTGCTTGTATGACAGTTGAGGCCATTGAGACAGGACAGTGATAAACGCCCAGCTCATAGCGCCCGTAGCCTTGCCCGCCTCGACGGCATCGGCACTTGTCTGACAGTCCTTGCAGCCCGACAACATGATCACATCGGCACCGGACGAGCGCGTTTCGCGCGTGTACTTTCCAGCACGCGTATTCAGGGTAGTTGATTTCACTGTGTTGAAGAGGCCACGCACCATACTGCCAACATCGCCGCGTGCGTAGTCCATGGCTGCATTCAACAGACCTTTGCCCACATTCATAGAAATGTTCGTTTCTTTGATTTTTCCTGACGTCGTGTATACATACGGCAGATCGAGCGCCGTGCCAGAATGGCACGAATCAAAGAGCGCCGTCAGTCGGCACCCCATAGGTAATGGACGCACCAATCGAGCGTGCAGTTCGTCATCGGCCATTTGTCCAGTGAACTGGTAATCCAACGGAAGAATCGTCTCATTGTAGCCGTCTTCCTCATCCATCTCCACGGCACGCTCTTGTCCACCATGACCCGAGTAATGGAAAAACAGTGCGTCGCCAGGCTGTGCATCACGCACAAGCCAGTACATGGCATTACAAATGTTTTCACGCGTCGGCTTCGTCCGTGGATTGTCCGATGCCTCGTCAGTCAGAATCACCATGTCATCTGGGTGGTAGCCAGCATGTTGACGAATGAAATTCGCCATGTTGTGCGCGTCATTCCAGCATCCATTCAGCTGTGCGCTCGTACCGACGTAGTTGATACCAATCAGCAGAGCTTTGCGCTTCCCCTGCATGTTCGAGTACTCATAACGCATGTCTGTTGGTTAGCATGCGCGCCTCAAGATGCAACAGGAGTGTGTGTGTGTGCGCACACACAGACACACACACAACTCTTTCAATGGATTCGTGACGTACTTCCGTTCATTACGCCGCCTTGCGGGTTCGTCTGCACATAGCCCTGGTACTGCGGCGGACCTACAGGTCCTGACGGCATCTGGTACGATGTCGGTGGTCCACTGCGGAAACCATATCCCTGCATCGGATAACCATACATCGTGGATTCTTGCCAGTGTGTTGGGAAGGTTGGGGTGGCGTGTTCTTTGTGGCCAAGCAGCCCGTTAACAAATGATGTGTGTTTCTTTCTGTTTTGTTCAGCTCGTCCAGGGGCCTGCTGCCTGCTGTCCTCGCTTGCACCGGGCTGGCCCTAGCCACGCCACCTCTTTGTCTCGTCCTCCACATCTTCATACACAGCCGCAAGGCCGCGTCCATCCACGTGCAAGAGTATCCACACCGTCATCATGGATCGTGACGCATCTCGAGCACGAGCCTGGTATGCAACGTTTCCTCGACAGTTGGAGTGTATGTGTACCGACCACATATGTAGCCTGACGTAGTCAGATGTGCATGATGGCATCCGAAAAGGGGACAGAGAGCGTGCGTTACGTGCATTGCTAGATGCGCGCCACGAGCTTCAGGCGGCCGTGTCTTTTCTGCCACCGCATGATATCCAGTCCTATGAAAATGCATGGGGTGAGCTGCATCGTGAACTCTCTCGTCCATCACGATCGTTCCGATTCCAGGGCCATCAAAAGCATGAGGAAACAAGCGATGCTAGCACCGCCGCCAAGGTGATGGAGCCCGCCAACGAGGCGATGATCACCGCCCATCCCTCGCCGGGTGTCTCGTCATCGTCAACCACTGTACGTTTGCGCACAAAGGAAGTGATCAACATGCCGCCGTCGACGGCTGCCGTGTATCTCGTGCATCTAGATACCTGCTTCATTCATATGGGCGACGAGCAAGTGCCTGGCAGTGTGTTTCTTGACGGATGCAAATGCTGTGTAGTGACGGGCTCAGCTGGACAGTGCCGTCTATCGAACTCGTCGAAGATCGTTGTTTGTATTGATGCGCACACCCCTATCACATTGGAAGGCTGCCGGAGCATTTGGATTGCGCGTCCAGGGACGCTGCAGCGCCGCAACTCTCCTGCTAGCTCGGCATGTACATACTCAGATGTACGATCACCGTCTGTCATGCCATCTGTCCAGGACTTTGATGATATCTTCCACGAACAACTGCACCACACCCCCTTGCCGGCAGGCATAGCTGCAGACCTCGTGCGACATTGGGACGAGCCATGCGCACTGCCTTCCATTCTCAATGCGCCAGACCCCACATAGTGTACATGTCTACTCATTTCCTATGTGCAGAGGACGCTTTTCGTCGCTTGCGCCGACGGATCTCTTTCTTGCTCATCACGGGCTGCGCACCGACAACATCATCGTCGGAGCCCGAATCGATACCACCATTATCGCGTGACGGACTCTCGGTGCTACCGTCATTATCGACGCCGTCCTCTGTCCCAGCGTCTAATGACTCACGCATTCTTGCATATTCAGCCCGAGACACAGGCTCGCCCATCACTATATCAGCACTCACGCCAGGGCCATGGTCGTGGCCATTGTCGTCACGCTTGATCGACGCGGCCTTGCGCTTTTTCGGCGATGTCATCGTTGTCGGCTTGCTGGACTCTTCCATCGTGATGGGCTCACGCAGATAGAAAAGAAGGTAGGCTGACGGGTCGTCGAGTGGGCACTGCGGGAGCTTTGACACAAACGAGTCATCCATGCGAAGCCACTGGCCATCAGCAGAACGCACGCTTGCGACATAATGACCGACATTCGGCCCGCTGCCGTAGTGGTGCACTATCGCAAAGAGTCGATATTGCTGAGCGGCGCCCAGCGTGCCGAGGTCTGGCTCGTCTTCGACATCTGCGCCGAGTCCCTTATCTCGCTCGCTCATGTACCGGCCTAAATGCAAGCGGTCCGAGTAACTGATGGGCTTGTTGATCTTATTGCCAAAGATGCCGAACCGCTTCAGATGCACCGTGAGCACCATAGGCGCCTGGTCGATAGAAAAACGTTTTGTTGCCTCGACGCGCCGCTGACAATGGTCACATTGGTACTTGTCGGCCAGAGCCTCAGCCGCCGTAAATGCGTCGAGCGCTTGCTTCACAGTGTGGATGCCTTTCCGCACGTCTAGGCTCAGGTCGAGCATGGGGTCATATGTATCCGAATTGTGCCGACAGCTGTAGCACGTTACGCGACTACGCAGACGACCGCCAAAGATACGCTGGATCAGTGTCGTGCTGAGAATGGGGTCATTTGGCTTGACGTCCTTCCCAGCAAAGCATGTGCATGCCTGCTGCAATGCCTCTAGAAGTAAGCGCAAATACTCGTGTGCATCTTCTTGGCGCCCAGGCCGTAATGGTCGTGCAAACTTGCGTAGGTTTGAGACGAATGCCGTTGGCGACACGGCAGAGGCTCCGCTGTATGCACGCGCAAAAAAGTCCTTCATTTCCGTGAGCGCATTGAAGGAGTTGGCCGCTTTTACAGCCTGTTTTTGTGTACGCGGGACGCCATAGCGTCCTAGCAACGTAGGTGCACTCTGTGTGAGCAAGGCTGTGGCAAGTGGCGGCGTGTGCAGGAGAGACTGCATCACACTGTTCATGTAGCACGTATTCCCACGATTGTGCAGACCGGCCGCACGCATGTGTGCACGAGGAAAACGGGGTATGATGCGTGGTGTGTACAGAGGCTGGGTGGGTGCGCTGACCGTTCGAAGAGATGTACCTGCAGTAGAAGCAGAAGCATCCGCGTTGTCGTTGGTGTGCTTTGAAGAACGACTTGGCTGTGCGTCGACAGGCTCATTCACAATCTCCATGTTCGACGCACGCGCGGCATCCAAGCTCAATGACGCCTTGAGCTCGTCGCGTGAACTGCCGACGAACCGCACTGGCTCATCAAGCAAAGAACGAAGATGCGCACCAGGCTTGATGGCATCCTCTAGCACATGCTGTGCACGCGCGCCTGGCTTATGCACCTTGCCTAACCGTGTACCTGGCACTGTTTGTGCCATGGTCGGACGGTTTGTCACTTCCGTTGGCTCGCTTTTTTTTTTTTTTTTTTTGGGCCCTCTGTCAGTGGTCTTCAAGACAGGCCTAGAAAGAAGCCATAGGTTATCTCAGCATGATGTCATCTACCCTTGAGGTGGATGAGCTCAGCTCGCGCATGGGCCACGCATCCAGCGCGACCTTAAAGGTCCAACCAACGTACAGCCGCGTCATACTCTCTTGTAGCTAGCCCTTGAGTGGGTCAGCAGTGATAGACAACGACGACAGGACAAACTGGCTCGTCCGCCCCTACAAGGTTCAAACGAGGCAGAGCAAGGAATCGATGGGTACGCATGTGCATGGCGCGTGTATGAGTGTGTGGGTCCATACACACACTCGCGCACAGGTCCTTGACGCTAACACAGAAAACAGACCCGTCGTTGCAGAAATCCCTGTTCGATCGAACATATGAAAAGCGCAAGGCGGCAGCACTAGAGCTCGAGCGGTAGGTCCTGGGCATGCGAACTTGAGAGCGGAACAAAGGAGCTGACTAGCGCTGTTAGACAGGTCCGCGATACACTAGCGCGCGGTGATCGCGCTCGCATCGATCACATCATGCAACAGCTCTGCACCTTCCTCACGCAAAAGCCTGCGCCCAATGCCAACGCGCGCAACGGTAGCTTGATTGGACTCGCAGGCATGGGGATTGCACTTGGTCAGGAAATTGCCACGTACTTGGACCAAATGATCGGTCCAGTGCTCGCATGCTTTAGTGATGCTGACCCCAAGACGCGCTACTTTGCATGTGAGAGCTTCTACAATCTTGCAAAAGTGTGTAAGGGTGAGATGCTTGTGTACTTTAACGAGATTTTTGTCGTTCTTGCACGCCTCGCGGCTGACTCGGAGGTATCGGTGAAGAATGGCGCCGAACTGCTGGATCGTCTCTTCAAGGACATTGTCTGTGAGGCTGCGCCCCATTACGTGTCCATGTATCAGGACGTGTCTCAGCTCCGCGCGCGGCAGGACCGCGATATCGGCGTAGAGGGTGGCGAAAATGAGCTGCAGGTCGCCCGTGAGAAGGCTGCGCATGAACGATATGCGAAAGCGATGCATCTCGAGCATGACCGGCGGAGCACATCCATGAACAAGGCATTTTCACTCGCTCGCTTCGTCCCATTCCTCGCCGAACGCATGCAGGTCGTGAGTCCGCTCACACGCAACTATATCGTGAGCTGGATTGCCGTGCTCGATTCTGTGCCGGATCTCCAACTTGTCGCCTATCTCAGTACCTTCCTCCCCCATCTTTTTCAGTACCTGAGCGATCCCAATACAGACGTGCGTGTTGCAACGGCCGAGGTCCTGGCCAACTTTCTCCGCGAAATTCGTGAAGCTGCCCAGCACCAGGAGCCGCCTCTCTCCGGCTCCAGGGAGGCGAGTCGTCTCTCTCATGCTGCTATGGACAAGAACGCGCCTTCACATGTGTCCTCTGCAGCATTGTCCGCCCCCTCCGCCTCGCCTGGGAGTGCGCCATCACAGTCCAATGCGCCAGTGTTGGCTTCTGCATCCGACTCCGCGCCAGGCTCACCGTCTTCCACGACCTTCGGGCCTACGTCTGATCCTGGATCACATGCAGGCCCCGTCTCTGACTCAGGGCCAGCGCCCACACGGGACTTGGATGTTCACGCCAATGACGACGAGCTAGTGTGGGTGAACGGTGGCCGCGTGCGCGTCGAGTACGATGCCATCCTGGAGATCTTGCTTGAGCAAGTACAGAATCAGGACGAGGAAATCCAGGCGACGACATTCGAATGGATCACCGAGTTCCTTCATGTTGTGCCATCGATGGTCGTGCCGTTTGCGCCGCGGCTCATATCCGCGGTCCTGCCGTGCTTGGCGCATCCAGCTCCTGCGATCCAGTCTGCTGCGATCAGGACGAACAAGCAGCTTTTCACGGCCGTGGAGCGGCTCTTGCCGAACGAGGATGCGCCTGCATCGAACGCTGCAGAAGGCACTAGCAACCCCAGTGCCGTTGGTGGTGGTAATGGCGGAGGACTGGACTATTTTGCGACGACCCATGCCCTCAAGCAACATCTGCTGGACCAGCACGACCAGGCGCGCCTGAATGCACTGGAGTGGCTCATCATGTTGCATGCCAAATGCCCAACGAAGCTCTTCTCCATCCACGATGGCAGTATCTCTGTGCTGCTTCGTGCCTTGTCCGATCCCAGTGAGGACGTGATTCTATGTGACATGCGGCTACTTGCGCAGATCTGCAGCCGTGCCGATGAGCACCACTTCCGCCAGTTTCTCACCGACTTGTTGCATCTGTTTGCCACGGATCGCAAGCTTCTTGAGTCTTGGGGCAGCCTAATCATCCGCCAGCTGTGCGTGAAGCTGCAGATGGAGCGCGTGTTTTTCGTGCTGGCCGAAATTCTCGAGTCGTACGAAGACTTGGAGTTTGCCTCTATTATGGTTCAGAACCTCAACATGCTTTTAGCTGCGTCGCAGGAACTCAAGCCTCTCCGCCGCCGCATCCGCGCTCTCGACACGCGTGAGGACCAGCAGCTCTTTATTCGTCTGTACCGCTGCTGGAGCCACAATGCCATTTCCGCTCTCTGCCTGTGCCTCTTGACACAGTCGTACGAGCATGCCTACAATATCCTTCGCATCTTTGCTGATCTGGACGTCTCGCTGTCCATGCTCCTTCAGATCGACAAGCTTGTACAGCTCATCGAGTCGCCAATTTTCACGTCTCTACGTCTCCAGCTCCTGGAGCCTCAGCAGAACCCGTTTCTTTTCAAGTGCTTGTACGGCATGCTGATGCTTCTTCCACAGAGCTCAGCTTTCGCGACGCTCCGCAACCGCTTGCATGCCGTCAATGGCCTGGGCCAAGTTGCTTTGCCGCCTGATCCATCTTCCCGACCTCACTCTGCGTACTTGTCAAATGCAAGCCAAGCATCGAGCGGTCCAGCTGGCGCGCATGCGAATGCGAACATGCCGTCTTCTTCCACCACCACCTCATCGTCTTCTTCTTCTTCTTCTTCTTCTCCTGCATCATCTTCTACGCCGGCATCACGCTACTCACGCTCGTCCGCCACATCGTCGGCTGCAGCTACTACGCACAATATCCCATGGAAAGAGCTGCTCGCGCATTTTCGCTCTGTGCAAATGCGGCATGAGCGTTTGCGTCTAGCATCGTCGTCGTCAACATCGACAGCGGCTGGCGTACCGGGCGTACCGGGCATACCAGGCTCTATCGCCGTCCATACACCGACGGGCTTCCCTGGCTCTGGATCAGCTGTTTTCCCTGACGGTGGCAGTCATAGAACACGCGAGTTGTTCTTATCATCCACAAACTCGTCGCGAGAACCCAGTATCTCCGTGTCACATCGTGATGATGTCGTTCCCCGCCGCCGCCGAGGTGAGGGCGCAGCTCCGTTCTCATCGTCGTCAGCACTGCGCACATCTGCACTGGGGCTTGGCAGTGTCACACCAGCGAACGTAGGTACTCGGTTAGCGCGTGAGTGATCTCGGCGATCGTCTCGCCACCGGCTCCTCGGAGCTCGTGCTCGTTGTCGTAATGCGTAAAGGACTCGTCCAGCTCATCAATGATCTGTGTCCATGTGTTTCCTAGTCGTCTTCGGATGTGCGCTTGTGTATCGTCATCCTCCATCATGAGCCATGCCAGTACATAGTTCGCTCGTTCCAGTACATGCCAATAGCCTGAATCGATCTTGTCCGCATATATCGCTTCCTGCACGTCTTCTTCGCGTGCCCCTGGCATCGCCGCATACTCTCGGCGTAGCCGCTCAAATTCAGGCGCCATCGCGGCTAACGGGCGACGCGCCGACTCACGTAACGCAAGCACCTGGTCGATTTTCCCGTACTCTTGCTCCATCAGCTTGCTGAGCAGCCGCACACGTGCTTCTGACTCGCTCGGCAAGTTGTACAGCATGGCCTCCAAAATACCGAGAATGGCTGCCAAGCTCCCATTGTCCAGCGATCCCATTCCAGAGGCATCAGAGGCGCTCTGCTGAATGGGTCGCATAAGCAGTGCTCCTAGTGCTTTGAGCCCACCAGCATCGACAAGTCGCTCACAAGCCGATGCACCTCCGCCGTTCTGCGTGACGGCCCACAATAACGTAAGTGCGCCTGTGCGCACGCGCCGCTTTCTTTTCAGTAGAAGTAGCATGAGTTCAACGCCTTCGCATTCGAGAAACGTCGCCCGGTTCACCACGTCCAGGAGCAAGAAGCCCATGGCGTCCACGAGGTTTTGGAAGTACTCGATCTCGTCCGCATCGTGCAACGGTCGATGCAAATACTTGGACATCGCACGCAGGAGTGCATCGACGCCACCATACTTTGCAAGAACTTGCCTCTGTTTTTCGTCGTCAACCAAGCACAGGACAAGCAATTCAGCGGCATACGCCTGGTTCTGATCGACGCGCCCGGGACGGAGGATCCGCTTCAACAGCCATGGAAACAACACTTCGGTGTTAATATGACTTGTCTTAAGACTCTCCAGAATACTGAGGATGTAGTAGACGGCCTTTGCATCACTTTCGTAGTGCTCCATCTGTCGAAGATCTGCATTTTCCTGACTGGGCGGTGCATCGTTCAAGCGTGTCAAGTTCGACAATAGCAGATCTGTTACGTCGTGTTCAGCGAGTGCATGCATCATGGCCTCTCTAGCGTTTCTTGCCTGTGCATGCATCTCGTCGGTACTGCCTTCCAGACTCACGACATCGTCGTCTACCAGCTCGGCTATCACTTCCATCGCTGCAGCCGCAATATCCACGTTCTCATGCGTTAGGAGACCCACCAGACTGGTTGCCATTCCGTGCTTCACAAACGCTGGGTACATCACAGCCACGTTCGTCGTCAGCACGACGAGTTCGCGGATAGCCGCATCCAGATCCACTTCTGAATCAATAAACCTGCGTGGATTATCAGCATGTTTCAACCGCATCTCCTCATTCTTATTGATAGCTTTCTCCAGCTGAACAAAAAGTCGACGGGCATGGGCGGCGTCATCTTCGGCATGTTGTGTATCATCTGCCACATTGTGCTCCGTGTCGCGATGTAGAATGTCTAAAATCTGTTGCTGTTCCGCATTCAGCCCGCCCCCAAAGAATCTACCTCCCTCTTCATCTTCATCATCTGGCACATCTTGTACGTCGTCCGTTGCGTACTCGCCGTCGTCGCCCCCGCCGCCGCTGCCCTCGCGTTCGATCTCAAGGTCCTCGTCAACCGTTGTGACGCGCGCTCGCTTGGCGTGTTGCGTCGCAGGCGCCTCATGTTTATCATGGTCTATATCCACCACACTTCCCTGTGCATTTGGACCTGGCGGTGGTGCCGTCCATTTGCGCTTATTGATGGCTGACGCCGGTACAGACGGTAGCTTGAACAATTTGCTCACATCCATCGCTCCACGCGTAGTAACGACAAAGGACGAGTTCGTCCATGTTGGCTAGTCCTGCTTTTGTTGATGTGGAGATACCGCCTCACGTCACTTGCATTTCGTGTCTCGAGCCAGCGCCAGTGGCGACGCGTCATAAAGAGCTTGTAGCAATCTATTTTTATTTTATTATTTTTTCGTTGTGAGAAGGTTGTGCTACGCATTTGGATCAGCTTGTTTCTTCCTGAGTTTTGTGACCTAAGCCAGTATTCCGAGCTTACTTGCTCCTTTGCCATGGACGCTGCTCAAGGAGATATTTATACACCATTCTATTACTGGGACAACATTGCGAATAAGTGGGAGTTTGACTACGAAGGCTTTTACAAGACACATGGATACCCCGAATCATCCACAGCTGCACGCCAACGCGCTGAGCCAACAAGCGCTGAGCTGTATCAACAGCAGCTTCAATCATCAGTGTATGACTATGTGCCAACAAGAACAGGGCGTAGCACACAAGTTAAGGTCGCAGGAAACCTTAAGAAGGGTGAGACGCGTGAGACTGTGATTCGCCGTGCGGCTGGAAAACTATGGGAAGACCGCTCACTTTTAGAGTGGGATCCATCTCATAAACGTCTATTTGTGGGTGATTTGGGCAATGATGTGCACGATGAACACCTTGTTCGGGCTTTCCAAAAGTACCCATCATTCTCTCGTGCGCGTGTTGTGCGGAATAAGAGCGATGGAAAGACCAAGGGCTATGGGTTTGTCGCATTTGCTGACCCAGAAGACTTTCTCAAGGCGTGGAAAGAGATGGATGGCAAGTACATTGGGTCTCGACCTTGCCGACTAAAGAAGGCCGAAGACAATATCAAACCCGTGGAAATCGGTGCACGGAAGGACAAGTTCCTCGCGGCCAACGCCAAATACAATGACTACCTCAACAAAGCGCGCAGAGGTGGCACCGTTGGTCGGCACCTCCCACGGACGAATGGCCTCCCGAAGCCTTACTCGAAGAAGTAGAGCATGTACTGGGCAAGTGAAAGAAAAAAAGGAGTAGTACTGACAAATAAGATAGTTGAAATAACATGCATGTACGTATTGCCCTCAAAGCATAGTAGCATCATTGGGAAGCAGGCGTAAACCCACCAAACATTGACTAGCACCTGAAGCTACAGAGCAAGGCCATTACAAGGAAGAGAGAACAAGGAAAAAAAAAAAATGCACAATTGCACTTTAGATCTTCTCCTCCTTAAGACCGTCCTTCCAGAACACAAAGTATGGCGTCACACCATCCTCGCGGTAGTTCAGGAGGGCCACCATACCATCGGGGTTCATCGACTCACCCGTGTAGAACTCCCAATCGTTGAATTTGCCGACAACTTTCTTCGCAAATTCAGCTGCCTTCTTCTCAAACTCTGC
>ERZ500990.362-NODE-362-length-16307-cov-4.303840_pt1 | contig 16307 bp, 8 predicted proteins | sample MGYA00248876_ERZ500990 | MGnify/ENA primary metagenome ERZ500990 (study PRJEB25958, sample SAMN03398517) | human skin metagenome | study: EMG produced TPA metagenomics assembly of the Human Skin Microbiome Metagenome (human skin metagenome) data set.
CTCGAGTTTGGTGACGAGACTCAGCGAGTCGTGACGGATGCGACGCGTCTTGTGACCCGCTTCAAGATGGACTGGATGGTCGAAGGCCGTCGCCCCGCTGGGATTTGTGGTGCATGTCTTCTTCTAGCAGCTCGCATGAATCACTTTCGCCGCTCCGTCACAGAAATTGTCCAGGTCGTCAAGATCGCCGACGTGACACTCCGCAAGCGTCTCGAAGAGTTCAAGTCAACGCCCAGTGGGCAGTTGACCATCGAAGATTTCCGCAGTGTTTGGCTTGAGGAAGAGCACAATCCACCTGCGTTTTCTCGCGCTCGTATACCCAAAAAAGACGTACGCAGCGTCGACAGCGGCGCCCCTGCTCAGCCCGAAGAGCCCCTACGATCTGATATTGATCAGCTGGCTGATCAGGCTACCGAGCAGGAAATCAACTCGTATCTGCAGCAGGAAGACGTTCAGGCCCTGGATCATGACCTTGCCAAGCAGGAGCGGCAGCGTGTAGAGCGGGCCAAATTAAAGCACGCAGCCGAGACGCCTGCAGCTCCAGCCGAAACACCACGCTCGAACGAAGAACTGACGGACTTGGACGAAGCTGAGCTGGACAGCTTTATTTTGACGGACGAGGAAGTCAAGATCAAGGAGCGTGTGTGGATGGAATTCAACAAGGACTACCTTGAGGCTGCGCTTGCGCGGCAGCTGAAGCTGGAGGCGGACCAGAAGGCCGGCATCGCACCCGCGCCGCGTAGTCGGAAGCGCCAAAAGCCGCGGGATGGATCAACGGCGCCGACGAACTCGGCTGCCGAGTCAGCGAAACAGATGATGCAGCAGAAGCGGTGGTCACGACGAATCAACTACGACGTGCTGAACAGCCTATTTCCAAGCAACAAAGACAAAGAGTCTGGGGTTGCAACTGCTTCTGATACTGCTCCTTCTGATTTGCCGGCGGAGGAGGAAGACGAAGACGAAGACGAAGAGGAGGATGACAACGACGACGACGATGAGGAAGGCCACGCGACCAAACGGGCGCGCTCTACCAATGACTGGATGCGTCTAAGCGGGCTCGCATCCCATGCGGGCGACGAGGAAGACCACTTGGACGATGCTGCCGCTTACGCAGACGACAACAACGATGCTTGGTAGGCATGTCCCTGGATAGATACCCCGTTTTCCTGAAGAGATCGACGACTCCCCTTGTTGGTTGGTCGCCCAAAAGTGGAGGTGATAAATTGAGTACCCGCCTCGTTGTCGAAATGTTGCATCACCGACAAGGTAGTGAAACACAGCCAACCATTGTATTTTTATAACGCATGCGAGTGCTAGTGCGAGGCGCACGCTCATCTCTTTGGTCCAGGACTTTGCATGAACGAATCTTGTCTGCAAGATGGAAGAAGATCTGGGTGGATGCTTGGCAGAAGCAGCTACCTAGCGCAAAAGGGCCTGCAGCGACCAAATTAATAGCATATAAAAGGGGTTACAGAAAGCCCCGGGCGCGAGACCTCACATCCATGGCGCCCGCAGCTGCTACTGACCCAATCCGCGGCACTTCGGCCGCCCCGGGCGCCGAGACGGCCGGGCACAAGGCTATCTACTTTAGCAGGTTTGACGTCACCGACCAGACCTTTTACGAGACAGAGCACGCGGCTGCCATAGTCAACCTCAAGCCTGTTGTGCCTGGGCACGTCCTTGTGATTCCACGCACGCCTCACAAGCGCCTTGCTGATATTCCGGCTCATGAGCTCGGCGCCCTCTTTGAGGCTGTCCAGAGTGTTGGCCGCGTCGTTGAGAGTGCTTACAGCGGCGATTCGCTTTCCATCGCTGTGCAGGACGGTGCGTCGGCTGGCCAGACCGTTGAGCACGTCCATGTCCACATTCTCCCTCGCCGTGAGCGTGATATTGAGCCGAACGACAAGGTGTACGACATGCTCGAGGCATTTGGCCTCGAGTTGCGTGATGTGCACTCGGGCAAGCAAATGGACAGCGAGCGCAGGCCACGCACCAAGCCACAGATGCAGGAGGAAGCGAAGTGGCTTAAGGAGCAGTGCAAGCAGGTGCTCGGTTCACAGCGCGGGGGCAAGCTGCCTGTGACGCTGCTGAGTGGCTTTCTGGGTTCTGGGAAAACCACATTGCTGCGTCACATTCTCTCAAGTCCAGACCATGGGTTGCGCATCGCTGTCATCGTGAACGACATGAGCGAGCTCAACATTGACGCCCAGCTCATTGCCGGCCGCAAGCTAATCCAGGGCAACGAGAACCTTGTGGAGCTGTCGAACGGCTGTGTTTGCTGTACGCTGCGTGCTGATTTGCTCGAGCACGTCGCGATGCTGGCGCAAGACAAGCACATCGACTACTTGCTTGTCGAGTCGAGTGGTATTTCAGAGCCGATGCAGGTCGCCGAGACGTTCAGTGCCGAATTCTCCGATAACGCTGTGGAAGACGAACGCCTCGCTGCGATCCTCCGGAAGGGCGGTCTGCCAGCCGTGGCGCGGCTCGACACGTGCTGCACGGTTCTTGATGCAGCGAACGTGTTTCACGACTTTTACACGACTGACTTCTTGGTCGATCGCCATGCCGGCATGGTGCCTGAGGAGGACGACCGCAATATTAGTGACCTCATGGTCGACCAGCTCGAGTTTGCTGATTGCGTGATTGTAAACAAGAGCGACCTAGTCTCTCCAGAAGCTCTCCAACAGGTCGTGGCCCTCGTCAAGAAGCTGAATCCGAGTGCCAACATTATCCCTGCCTCACATGGCCGCGTCGACATCAAGGCCGTCCTCGGGACAAACAGCTTTAGCTTTGAGAAGGCGGCTCTTAGTGCTGGATGGCTGCGCAGTCTCGTGGAGGAAGTACAGCCAGAGACGGCAGAGTATGGTATCAGCAGCTTTGTGTACCGCTCGCGCCGCCCCTTTCATCCCGAGCGTCTGTGGAACACGATACGCCAGTGCTTTGTCGTGATCCAGGAAGAATTTATTGATGACGGTGTCGAGCCTGAGGATGCCACTAAGGAGGAAGCGGACGACATGGACCCTGAAGACGCCCCGCACGATGCTGCTGAGGATGATGATGCTCAGCCGGCGCTGCATCCCGAGGCGCGCCTGCAGTGCAAGCGTGACTCGGCTGTATGGAGCCCGCTTCTGCGCTCCAAGGGCTTCTTGTGGCTGGCGACGCGCCCACTTTTGTTTGGCGAGTGGTCTCAGGCCGGCATTATGCTCACTCTTACCGGTGGTGCTCGTTGGCGCTGTGAAGTGCCGGACGAAGAGTGGCCTGAGGATGAGGAGATTTGTGCGGCCATTCGTCGTGACTTTGATCCGTCGACACCGTGGGGCGACCGTCGCCAAGAGCTAGTATTTATCGGACGCGGCATTGACCACAAGTTGATCGCAGAGACGATGGACAAGTGCCTGCTGAACGACGAAGAATGGGCGCAGTGGGTCGATGTCATGAGCCGCAAGGACGTGTCAATCGAGGACAAGCAAAACATGCTTGTGGACATTTTTGACGATGGATTCGAAGACTGGGTCGATGGCGAGGCCGTAGACCATGACCATGATCATGATCATGACATGGACGAGTCCTAACTAGAGGACTCCGGCAGCCACCGACACCATGACGCCCAGTGCGACCAACAAAAGTGCTCCCGTGACACTGGCGAGCACAAAGACTAGCGCATGTAAGACATAGATTCCGTACATACCTTCGACGCGACTCGGAATGAAACGACCACGAATCAAACTGTGCTGGGTGTGGAAAAAGCGAACTGTGCCACAAAGCAAGGCGAGGATGCCAAAGCCCACAAACAGGATGCCGATTGGCGATCCTAGACGCTGTAATGTACGCATCCTAAAGCTACCGCCCGCAAATGGCGTCCCTTCAATAGGCGTCGACGCCCATGAAAAGAGACGCTGGGACGAACTACCCCGATCCAGAATCAGCTCAGGCAGGCGGAACAATTGCGCAATTGCAATACCGATACTGACGAGAGTCAACGACGTGCGCATCCATGCAAGAAATGTGCGCTCCAGCGCGAGATGATCACGCCCCACAGACCCCCTGTTTTCCAGCTCATACCATAGCTTCATCGTAGAACAAGGCCCAGATCGTGGAGGAAGGGTCGCTAGGCCCGATCTGGGCCCGATGCTTGAGTGCACGGATCGGCAGCGTCAACACAAGGGTCCACTGACGACCATGTCTTTCCCATGGTACGCCAGATCAATCGTGAAGTACAAGAGCCCGCATCCGCAGGACTTATCTTTTCCTAAGGATCAGGACCTGCGCGTGCTGGGATATGCCGATCGTGGTGCTGAGGAGGAGGAAGCCGAGGAAGAAGACGATCGTTGGTATGTCGGAGAGTGGCTCGATGGATCGCGTCAGGGGCAGTTTCCAGCAAGTCTAGTGGTGCGCATCAATTCTGAAGAGGCAGATGTGCCTCACTCACTGGTGCTGCCTGCAGAAGAGCCCATTTCCGCGCCTAAAGACATTTCCAACGAGGATGCATCTAGCGTGGCCCCAGAACACGTGCAAGAAAAGGCGCCGATGAATGCTGAAGAGCCACAAGAAAAGGTGCTTGTAGAAGGGGTACAAGAACTTGTACACGGGGAAGCATCAGGAAGCGCTGAGCAGCCACAAGAAAAGGTGCAAGTCAAAGAGGTCACTGTTGAACCGGAGGTTGCCAGGACGGTCCCAATAGAGCAGCCCATGGTTCAGGAGGTACATGCCGAGAAAATGCCCCAAGATTCAGAACGTGTAGAGCCAGAGCCATGTAACGAGGTTATGGCACCACTTCAGGAACAAGCCCCTGCACCTATCACGCCGACCCTGAGCGAATCTGTGCCCGAAACACAAGCATCAGCCACTTTGCCCTTCCATTCCCCCAAGGACACTCCTGCTGAGCCAACGCAAGATCATGCTGCGCCAAGTTCGACGACAGATGCACAGGTAGCGGAGCCATCTATTGACCCGAGTGCCATGTCGCTTCGTGACCGTATTGCCGCGTTTAACAAGCCTGTGGAAAAAGGCCCACCACCGCCCCTTCCGCGTGGCAAGCCTGGCAGCTGGAAGCGGACGGTACCTGCAAATGTGGCACCAAAACATGTGGATGCCAGAACAGATGCTGCTCCGAGCACAATGAGTGCTTCGGATGCACAGAGCAGTATCAAGATGAGCCTGAAAGAGCGCATGTCGGCGCTGCAACGGAACGAAGAAGCAATTGCTCGCCCTGCTCTTACGAAAGAGCGCCAAACTCCTTCAAAGCTGACGAATTCTCTTCCCGCTGAGCCGTCCGGCGAAGATGCCGAACACCGCGCTTCGATTGCAAGGCGAATGGCGGCACTCGGTGGTCGTCGTGTTGAGCCGGGTCTCTTTGGCATTTTGCCCAAGGCCGAGGCTCCGAAGCAGAAAGATCAGGAAGACGCCAGCGAGCAGGACGCCAGCGAGAAGGCGAAGAGCCAAGATTCGCAAGCCATGGTGGCCTCAACGGGCGAGGCACCATTAGTGGTGCCTCGTCGACCTGTTGCTCCGCGAACACGTCGTATAAAACCTGCTCAAGAGCCTGCCAAGGGATCAGAGAATAGTGAGGTGCATCATTCGACTGAGCGGCAGATACCAGCATTCGAATCTGCTACGGATCCGCCCGCACCTCCCATGGACGAAGGGGCATCGACTGTGGAATCTTCAGCATCATGTAAGGCTGGTGAAGAATGCCGTGAGGGCGGGCTAGTGACGCATAAGGAGCCTGAAGAGGCACCAGCTGCTCACAACGAACAGTTGTCTACGTTAGAGGGTGAAGTGGGCAGCGAAAAATCTGTCCCCGCTCGTGAGACTACTGAATCATGTGTGCCTGCTCAACAAGAGGCTCTGGCGCTGCCACCGTCTGATCCATTGTCCACAAAACCCGTGCAGCCATCTTCTGAGGCTCTGCCCGCGCCTTACAAGGCAGATCAAGGTGTTCTAAACGCATCTCTCACAGGATCTGTGGACACGCCAGAAGTAGAGCCAACAGAGCCACAGGCGCTGAAGACTCTGGTGCCGCCTATCCAAGAGCGAGAGGACACTCCCTTGCCATCGGAACATGACGTTTATTCTGGCATGCAAACTGTGTCTCCGGAGCAGCCTGCGATCCCTTCACCAACTGATCCCATCGAACATATCGCATATGCCATGTCGACCATGTCTGCCAGTAATGGAGTAACAGAGGACTCAGACCCAGACTTTGCTGAGCAGCATGCTCTGCTTGAGCATCTCTTACAACACCCAGGAGAGGCATCGTGTATTCGGCAGGAGCCTGTTTCATCCTTCCATGAACGAACACCCATGGCATCACCACCCATCATGGGCATGCCAATGCCCCCTCGTCGCTCCACTCACGATAACATCTCGCCTCTTTCACCCATGGGACACGATACGCCCTCTTCCCATACATCATCGCCTGTTCACACTGAAACGGCGCCATCAGCCCGAATGCCGCCTCGACCCACTCGCCGTGCCCCTACTCTGCCTGTGTTGGAAGACTCACTTACATCACCCCCCAACAAGCCCGGATTACCATCAAATATCATCGACGTACCCATTCCTTACTCAGATACACGAACTGAAGAGGCCACGTCGCCCTCCAGCGCTGTTCCAGATCGACCTAAACGCGCGCCGCCTCGTGCACCCTCCTCTGAGACTGCTTCGTAGTGTCATAAAACTGCCCTTTTTTGACCGCTCCACATGTTCGTTAATTTCTTGTCATGGTCCGGTTTAAAAATCGGTGGCTGCTACTGACGCTGGCGTCGGAGCCTATCCCAATACCCGATGACTACGGACATCAAATTCCTTTTGCTAATCGTGCCCCCAACGTGACGGCGCACGCCATCACGAAAGCCCTGCGCACGTCTCTACGTGTGAATTTTGGCGATGCGTCATCCGGTGCCTATGCCGGGCCACTCTTGTGCAAGTATTATTCCCCCAAGTCCGGCATTGGTATCGTACGCTGCGCAAGAGATGGTGTACGATATGTATGGGGCGCTGCTACTTTTCTCGACTCTATCGATGGTCACCGAGTGCGGATCTGCGTACGTTCCTGCGGTGGAACCATACGCAAGATCCAAAGAAAGGCTATCTCTATCGACAAGTTCTACATCCTGCGTCTTGAACAAGCAAAAATGCTCAATATATCTGCTCTCCGTCATGCTGCTGCCGAACTAGAAAAACCCACGGATACCATGGATGTAATAGACGATGACGTCGGTGTGCCTTTAGATGAAGACGACGATGCTGCTTCGTTTGACGACAATGCATCTCTACCCTGCCAAGAAACGCAAGATATCCCATTGTCGGAGGAATGCAAAACACTCTTGGCGAAAAGCCAGTCTGACATCATGCAGGTGTCGCACTGAGCAATTCAGTTGTCTTGGTATTGATGTGAGCACACTTTCTCATCCATCTTGTAGTCTTGTCTCGTTGGTGTAGTTGGTTATCACGTCGGTCTCATAATATGATCGTGCATGGCGCGAATAATTGATATCTGGAGGTCGCCAGTTCGATCCTGGCACGGGACATTTTTTTTCGTTGCATTTTTTTGGTTCCAGAAACTCGCAGCGAGGGTCAAGGACGCTGTAGCTGAGCTTATAGAAACACCACAACAAGCGTACGCCTTGAGGTTGCCACTTGGTACTCCCCCCGTTGGCGTAAGGTCAAGCCATGGTCGTATGATGATGACTCAGCATATATCAGGCACTGGCAAAAAGATCCAGCAGCTGCGCCACACTTACGTGACGCGCTGAAGATGCCACAGGAACATGGCACGAGCGCGCCAGCCGTGGATGCAGCCGCGAATGAAATACAGGATACGTCTTTATTGGGAATCCAGGAGCATATTGCATCTCTCCTGCACCAGTATCCCCAGGCTGTAACAGAAGTCGTCGCACTACCTACCAAAGACGGTCAACCAGTGATATCCCGCGATATATGGATCAGTGAGCACTTGAAGCGCATTCTCCGGGACATAAATGCACCATGGATCTCTGGTATATTAAAAGAATGCCATAATAGCAACACATGTCATGCAATGCGTGTTGGTGAGGATACATACATGTGTCGTGCGCATGACGACGGACGTTTGTGTACTGCGCGTGAATACATTAGCCACACAATCGATGCAGCCTCAGAGCAGTTGCAGTCAACGAAGCCTATTTCAACCAGCGAGGGTATGCGGCTACCGCGACCATCCCATCAGCTCTTTTCTTTAGTGTGCAAGCAACTTGCACGTATCTTCTCCCACATATACCTGCATCATCACAATCTGTTTCAGCGCTGCGAGGAGACCACATCACTATATGCACGATTCAAAAGGCTCACTAAGACATTTGATCTTATGCCAGATGAGCTCCTGTTGATGTGATTACGGCGCTGATGCGGATGATGACGAAACGGCTTCTGTCCGGCCTGTCTGTTAGTTTCACCAAATGTACGTACATAGAGGACATGAATTCGAGTTATTTTCGAGCCACTGGTCGACGCATGATGCGTGAAATACATGCTTGCACGAAAGCACGCGACAGTCGTCGTCTTCCTGCCACTCATCCAGGCACACCAGGCACTTGTCCAGAGTGTTTTCTGTCACACGGCCCTCTCGGTGTAATGTAGCGATCTCTTTTGCTTTGACTTTTAGCAATCCACTGCGCTCAATGTCTGCGGCGGTAGTGGTCGGTCGCTTGTTACTCATCGCAGCAATCGTGCCAAGCAACTCCATCATAAACATTAGGTCACGTCCAGCGTCACGAGGACGTGACACCAAAAGGGGATGCTGTTCATGATATCGTCCGCCACTAACGAATAGCACGAATCGCGACACATCCGGCCGATTTCCGTCTCCATCCCGGGGTATGGCTTGGTCACCACCCATGAGGCGCTCGTCAGAACGCAGACTCCGAACGCCAACCATCACACATGGGATCAGAGATGAATCACTCGGTCGCTCGAAGCGGTGCAATCGGAAGAACGAAAGCTGGCCTAGCACAACATCACCATCTCGGCGAGAGCGCACATCCCCGGCAGTCTCGGATTCAACATCACTGCCATTCATCCGATGAATCGCAGCATTCAGGTCATCGAGCAATTCACGCAAAAATCGATCGAAAGATCCTGGTTCTCCATCCGCCAATGGCTCATTTTGTCTTGCACTTTCCAGTGTAGATAAAACAGAAGAAATTGTTTCATTGTTGGTATTGCGGGCTGATGCCGAACGATTCCCCTGCGGCGGTGGCGAAGATCCACGTTGCGGCAAGGAAGCACGCAGCGCGTCACGCATGAGACGGGAAATGTTGGATACGGTCTCAGAATCAGACTGAGTATCTCGGTCCCGCGATACAGAGGAGCGGCGCGTAGCCTGACGACTGGCCATGAGCCGATTCAGCAGCTCGCGACCGAAATTGGATTCGCCGGTGTCGGCACGATTTTGGGGTGTCTCAGAAGGAGGAGTCTGATTTTGTGGCGATCCTTGCGGCGGTGCTGCGAACGCCGTTGATGCCATCGTGGGGTTGACTGATGCTTGGTTTACGACAGAGGCTGCTGTGGCTGCAGCTGCAATTCGCAAGATACGACCTAACATCTCGCCCTGTTCAGCCAGTGTTGCCACATGGGGTATATCTGAGTCTGTTGAGCCGTTGGACTCCGTGTGAGCATTAGAGGTGCCTAAACTTGGTCCACGCTCAGATGCCGAATCATTCGTAGGTGTTTGAGTGTTATCAGTACCTTGGGAAGCCGATGTACGCGCCACGAGAGCTCCTTGCACAATGACCGATGTGCCAGATAACGGCGCACCAGGTGCTCCGGGCGCACCGGCTCCGGGCTCGCCACGAGTCGCACCTAGCACCTCCGAGAGTAATGTGCCGAGAGTCGATGTTGGCCGGCCCCCTGGCGTATTTTCGGGTCTGGGGAATCGCGAAGGACGCGACCTATACGTGCCGGACAAAGACGACGGGTCGATACTAGGATGATGTGGCGGCGCGGGCCTGGGCCCAAGAACGCGCTCGATAAGACTGACAGCTTCTTGGCGTTCAGCAGCAAGGGGATCAGGATTGGGAATCGATGTGCTTGTGTCATGAGAGAGGTTCGTGTCGTTGGCTGTGTGTCGTGATGAAATAGAAGGGTCAAGGTCAGAGTTGTTAGATGGAAGTCGCCTTCTGCTAGATAAAGACCCGAGGGTGCGTTGAACCCATCCTGAACGTCGCACTGACCCATTTTCTAATGCTCTCTCTTCATCCACGTCCATGTGCTCATCATCCATCCCCCTTTGTACTGACAAGAGACGGCGGCGGCGAAGCCCACGCTCTTGGTGTTCTTCTCCACTGTCGTCGTCCTCACGCGTACGTCGAGCAGGTATTGTGGAAGGCGGCATGCCTTCCTCCTGCCGCTGAACACGCTCGCGACGTTCGCGCACACTACGTGAGTGAGCAGCTCCCATCGTGAGTCAGTGTTGGACTGAAGATACTCAGCCACTGAATCCATGGTTCTTATATACTCACCTATCACGTGCTGGCAGCGTCATGGGGCACCGCCGCGGTGCTGACGCAATCGCTCGTTTGGTGAAGCACAGGCCAACAGCCACTACCCTTTGGCATCATGCAATCGCCGCTGATTGCACTGCCGCTTAAAGAAACCAAGCCTGTCGACCTTGTTAAACCATTGCAAAATCTGATAATACAGAATTATGAGCAGAGTCCTGCATCATACATGAGTGAACTCCAACGCATATCTCAGGCGCGTCAGGACGCCACAGGCCAAGCAAGTACGGAAAGCTTAGGTCGCGATCTGCTCTTTCGATATTTTCACATAATTGAAATGCTTGAACTACGGTTTCCAGAATTGGAGGCGCCGTTCGTATGGCTTGATTCGTTCACACATACGCCTATTGAGCAAAGGACCACGGCGTACGAAAAGGCTTGTATCCTTTACAACACCGCAGCACAAATCACGCGTGTTTCCATGCAGCTGAACCGCAGTGACAGCAGCACAGACGCTTTGAAACGAGCGTATACAGGTTTTCGACAGGCAGCTGGTCTGCTGCAGTACATCAAGAACAATTTTATGTATGCGCCCAGTGACGATATGAAAGGCCCGGCACTTGAATCGCTGAGCAAGCTTTTGCTTGCTCAAGCATCAGAAATATTTCTCGAAAAAAGCATTCATGATGCAAAAGGTGAAGCGCTCATTGCCAAGCTTGCAAGCCATACGGCGCACACGTATTCGGGCCTGTCTGTTGAGTGGAATGACACCGACAATTTACGTGTCCCTGCCATGTGGTGCCGTATCGTGGCATGCAAGGCGGATCATTTTATGTCTGTCGCGCATTTATATCGAGCCAAAGCAGATCGCGCTGCAGGAAAGCATGGGGAAGCGCTCACGCGGTTCCGCCACGCCCTGAGTAAGGCACAGGCTGCATCGAATCTCACATACCTTGATACATGGTCTTTTGCCACGTACCTCCGAAGTACTGCACCATCTGATGTTTCAGAATCGCTGCATCACCTAGTTTCTACCCAGTTAACGAATGCTTCAGAGGCATGCCGTGAGGCCGAACGAGACAATGACTTGGTATACCATGAACGGGCCCCTGAGTTGGATACGCTGCCGCACATAGATCAGGTGTCTATGGCAACAGCAATCCCCATACGTGATGTATTTTCACAGCCCGATATTCAAAAAATACTGGGTGGTGACGTTTTAACGAGCCTCATTCCTCTAGAGGTCTTGAAAAACACATCTGTCTACACCGAAGAGCAAGCCAAGATGGTTCGTGCCGAGTCGACGCGTATTTGCGACGCCAATGATCGCATCAATGAGGCCATCTCGGCTCTGTCTCTGCCGCATGCGCTAGATCGATACGCAGCTCTCGATGGCAAGCCCATTCCATCATGCGTACCGTCCCAGCAGGTGCTTGATATATGTGAAGAGGCCACGGCCAGTAACATTATAAGCCGTGTTGAACGAGTGCTGGGGTCGTTGCCAAAACAAGCACCCATGATTGAAGCGACCTTGAGCGATGCGATGGCCGATCTTGATACAGACGCACGCGAGTGTGAGCATGGCCGCGTCAAGCATGCAGCGTCGTGGTCGCAAGCCCCGACTGCAAGTGTCGCTCGTTCGTTACGTCGTGACATTCACGCCGCACGCGATGCATTAGCAACCGCGCGCGAGAACGACAAGGGTATCATTCAGCTATGGAGCGATATTCGCGACGATATGGCGCTATTATGCCAGGGACGTGAGGCAGTGGAACATGCTTACTCGCAACACGTTGGCCTTTCTTCGTCCGTGGACTTGTTGGATCATGATTTCTCGGACCCAGAGCCGGCGCGTGCGCTGTTACATGAGACACATGCACAGATCCATGCACTGCTGAGCATGCCGCACGAGCGTGAAGCTATGTTGCAAGAGCTCAAGCGCCAGGTTCAAAATGATGACATCTCACGCTCCCTTCTCCTGCACCGCTGCGTTCAGCACATGGAAGAAGCGATGTTTGCTCAAGAGTTGAGGAAATATGCACCGATGCAGCAACGTATCCGGAATCATATCGCGCTGCAGACGCAGCGGATTGAGGCTTTGCGCGACTCTGTCGACCGACTTCGCACGCACCCCGGTGCGGCGGATGTGCGTCGTCGTTGGGATGCATCGCAAGGCGGGGCTCGTGAATGGAATGCGCGACTCACACAGGCGTACGATGCCTACACAGATGTCCAGCGAGCCATGAACCAGGCTCAAGTGTTTTACAATGACATGTCGCACACGGCAAACCAGCTGGCCATGCAAGCTGAGCGTCTCTTGGCGGAACGGCGTGCTGAACGCTCGTCCATACTCATGTCCTCGGACACTATACCAGCTGCCACAACGGCACCGAGAGCCACGACTCTTGCTGAGGACCTCGCAGCTCTGCGAATGTCGAATCCATCATCTCGGGGCCCGCCTCCACCGCCACGTCCACCTCGTATCTAGACTACAGAGCTAATTCATCTTCATCGTCATCCTCCTCGTCCTCCTGCTCTTCGATATCCTCTTCGGCCTCATCCTCTGTCTCTAGAATAGAAGGCGAGCGTGCGGTGCGGCGCTGTGCGGACCGTGAAGCTGGAGCGGGCTTGACTGGTGATAGAGAGGCAAGTAGCGGCGTAAGTGAAGCTAATGCTTCTGGGTCAGGTGGCCCTTCCGTGTGCTTCGCCAGTGCCGCTTCAAAGCGCGACAGGGCGAGACGCATAGATGCGTCATCTGCTCGTGCGCGGAGTTCCTTGGCCAGCGCATCAAGCTTGGTGGCGCGCAAACTGTCCAGCGGCATCGCTGGCCATGCCAGCTTGCCAAGAGCGTGCACCAGGGCCTTACGAAGCTCTTTGCTGGTGGATGACAATGCATACTCCAATATTTTGATACCCAGATCCATATGGATCCATTCATCTGGCTCGGACAACAAGAGACGGGATGGATGACACCAATCCATGAACTGAGTCGCCATCTGGGACGGCGTTATCATTTTGCTGCGAACTGATGCGTCTTCGTACACACTCACTAATACGTCCATGGTGTCGCAAAATACGCGCTGGATCATGTGCTGGTGACGAACGTGTGAGCTGCAAAACAGAGGAAGGAAGTAGCTCAAACATTGCCGCAATGCTGAATGATCAGCGGTATAAGGACTCATGTACGTTAAGATCAGACTTTTGAGCACATCATCTTCCACCAAGGTGCCTGTGAGCATCAGCTTGGCCATGCCCTCGCTAGCAATCGTCTGAACATTCGGATCGTCATGTTCCAGCAAACTCAGAAGAAAATTGACCATTTGCTGTCGTGCATATTGCAAACCTTGCTCCCTGTCTCCATCGAATTCATTCTCTGCAGCAACTTCGGCACTCTGAGAACACAATGCGTCAATACCATGTACGATAGTCAAGTCAAAAAGACACTCGACGCATCGCGTACGAATCGGGCCATGAGCTCGCTGGATCTGGCTCAGTAGCAGTGGAAACGTAACAAGTGCCGCTTTTTCGTCAAGGACTGAGCAAAGACCCAAGCACACAATTCCCTGCTCACGCAAAGCGGCATCGCGGCTCTGTATGGTTGGCACAATGAGCTCCTGTATGAGTCCCTCGAGCGATGTATCGTCTTGCAATGAGCATGAAATACGCTCAAGCATCGACTGCACAATCAGCAAGCGACGCGCCTCCAGGGCTGCCTTATTTGCCGCCAGCTCGGGCGTCGTCTCTGGGTTGTCTGCATGCACACGCTGGTGCCATGAGAGCGCTTGGCGTACAGAAGCATCGGGGTCTTCCATATCCTCATCAAGAGATTGCACCAGCTCCACAACCATTTGCAAAAAGTCGCGGTGTCCACTCGAAAGCCGAAGAAGCACATCAAGGCACCGCGGGACGAGCTCAGCAGGTAGCCATGCATTCCCGAGCATCTCACGCACTAGCATGTACATTTTTTGGCGACCCATTTCGTCCCCGTAGTCGCAGTACATAGCTATCGTCAGCATCTCGCCCACGACAAAAACACGCGACATGGCTCGGTTGTCCTGGAGGATCGGCATATCATCGTCTTGCATTTCCTCTTCGGCTTGCTGCTCAAGAACCTGGTTCAAAGCATCATATTCGGCTTGTATTCGGAATACAAGCGCTGTGACGACAGGAATACACGTGTCCAACTCGCGCTCTAGAGCATGGGTCCTGCAGTACATCACGAAGCATCGCGCTAGCAGCGCCTTGGCAGGTGTCATGTCCTGCCAGTATACATCCTGCTGAGACAGCATCTCTGATACTTGCGAGCGCAAAGCAGGCATATCTTCTAGTAAGGCCAGTACCACTGGCTCGCCGTTTGCACTCCGACTCACGTGTAAGAGATTCAAAAGCGTAAGTATATCAAATCCAGTAGCCTCGAGCCACATTGTAACAAGTTTTCGTGCCGCTTTTCTCACACTCTCATCACGCTCATGTAGACCAATCCGAATCACTTCAGACAGAGACACTTCGCCCAGACCCAGTGCTTCACGCACTGTCGTTCCGTCTTCACGTTCGATCAGCGGCTGAGTGTCGAGAAGCATTTTGAGAGATCCGAGGTATACACAACGCCGATTCGTTGCATCGACATCCTGTAATCTTTCTAACAAATAGGGTAATGTGGTGGGTGTGGGAGGGATATTGAAGAGGGCAGCCCGACGTACTTCCGCACTCGTGTCATGGCGCAGAATATGCAGGAGTAAACGCAGAGTGTGATCTTCCGTGCCATCCTCATCTGTTTGTAAGCGTGCCAAAGCAATGACAGCCTGAACACGGATGGCTGCCTCACGATCTGTCAGTCGCTCCATGAGCATGGTAAGGAGTGTCTCGAAGAGATCGTCATCCAAACAGTCCATCACATTAATCAGTAAAGAAACGCAATGGCAGCACCTCAGTCGGACATGTTTATTCTTTGCACGAAATCCCTTAAGGAGATGCTTCAGTAAAATCGTGACGAACCGCATGGCGGGCGTCTCGGTATCTTCATCCTGAGCCGCAAACTGCTCTAGAATGTACGCTGCGTACGTTGCTGCAAACTTGCAGATACGATCAGCATTTTTCATTCCGCGCTTGAGTCCCAGCACGCGGTGCAAGCATCCAAAAAAGGTCTCGTTGAACGCCTTTTCACCGACCAACCGCGTGCCGCGTTCCGTCTGCTCTGTCACAGGGGTACACCGAGCATGGAGGCGGTATAAAGATACACAATTTTTTCTGTGGTTTGCCACAGAGAACTGTGCATCCTGGAAGTGCGGCGGTAGTTGTGCCTGCACCTGCTCCAAGACCGAATCGCGCATGACAAGCAACACGCGCGTGTGTTGGTGTCAAGTGATGATTATATCACGTGACATCTATGCCAACCTGGGGAGGGGCACGAGCCAGGCAGGACGCAGTGCAACGGTCATGGGTTCACGACCATGTGCGAGAATCTGCGCCCAAGTGCGGCGCTGTTCGACGCGGCCGCGTATCTATGTATCACACTCCCATGATGTGCTGTTTAATTTGGCATGGGAAGATTTCGTGTTCCGTACGACCCCGGGAGACGTGCCTGCCTGCTTCTTGTACATCAATGAGCCGTGTGTCGTGGTTGGGCGGAATCAGAACATATGGAGCGAGATAGATCCAAGGGCTATGTGTGAGTATCGCGTGCCTATCGTACGACGACTCAGTGGTGGTGGCGCCGTGTATCATGACCTCGGCAACTTGAATTTTTCGTTCCATTCTTCCAAGACACATTTCCTGCGCGCTACTCACACAGATAGATCGGAAGAGCACACGTCTGAACTCCAGTCACAA
>ERZ500990.363-NODE-363-length-16275-cov-4.249014_pt1 | contig 16275 bp, 10 predicted proteins | sample MGYA00248876_ERZ500990 | MGnify/ENA primary metagenome ERZ500990 (study PRJEB25958, sample SAMN03398517) | human skin metagenome | study: EMG produced TPA metagenomics assembly of the Human Skin Microbiome Metagenome (human skin metagenome) data set.
CGAACTAAGCTAGCCACTTCGTGTATAACAACAAATGAAGCGCCTCCACATCAGCGGGCGGCTGTCGCTTGTGCCTGAGGAGTGGCTAGGCAACGCCGCCACAACACCTCTGTGCACACATGTGGAGATGATGTTTCACGTGATGAGTTATTGGAAATCACCGGCGCGGGACGGAACGGATTGGCGGAGATGGCTATCAAATTTGAATCTTCCTATAATCCATTGATTGTTGGCGGAGAAGGCACCATGGCGTCGGTACGTATGGACTACTGCTAGTCGTATAGGCAATATACTTACCTCATTTTCAGAAGTCGATCTCGCTCGCAAAGTTTATCAAGTCGTCCCCGACTCTGCTTAAACTCGTACAGCCGGTTGCCAATGCGTACGCACACGCTGCTGGCTACCGTCAAATGGGTCTCCGCTACGATGACCTGATCGTGGAAGAAAACCACCAGATGCAGAAGGTACGTTAAGATCAAATGTCGCTTTTCTGCGTTGCGAGGAAGGCATTGTTTGTCTTTGGAACTGGCGCTCACATGTATACATCAGGCTCTCTCTCGCGTGCCTCCTCTGGAACAATATGACCGCGTCTACCGCATGCGACGGGCTGTTCAGTGCTCGATTCTGCAGCGCGATCTTCCCAAGGACCAGTGGACCAAGCCAGAAGATGTACGTATGACTGAATTGTGGCACCAGAGAATAAAATGTTAACGACAAAAAGGACGTTCGCTATGTGACGCCGCTCCTTGAGGAGGTTCAGGCTGCTGATGATGAGCGCCTTGCATTTGATACGATGAAGGTTCAGGCAATCAAGCACTAGGCGCCACGCTTTGTGGTCAGTTCCCCCACTATTACTGTTGCTTACATAGTGATGCTTGTGAGAACTATGTTTGTAGATCGCCAGAACATATGGGACATGAGTCTTCTGTCACTCACCTGCCTGTGGTGTATATCCGATCTTTTTGTATGAATGGAAGACGGTGCCGGTACGCATGCTGCCTTTTGATCTGAACTTCAACGTAGTTAATGGTGGATTCGGTTGCATTTTTCGATGAAGTGGAGTCAGGCGAATGCACGCATGGCGCGCCTGTCGTAAAAATGGACATTTTATCTTGTTTCAGCCTTTAAGTAGGAACAGAAACGATCAGCCTTGCCTTAGGTGCGCGCGCTTATGACAGATGCAGGACCACCTTTGATTGCGGTACAGGTACCACCACAAGACAGCGGGACAGGAAAATCTCTGCCGAGTTCTTTTCTAACACTATGCACGATGGCCACTCTGTGCACGACATGGCTCTCCGTGTATTCTGTTATCCTTCAGCTCAAACATTATTACAAACCAAGTCTTCAACGTTATGTGGTGCGAATCCTGGTCATGTACGTGACTTTACAGGTACCGGATGTCCCCACTAATGTTTCAGGCCTATGTTGTATGCAGTGGCATCAACAATTTCGCTATTTTCGTTGCAGCTAGCTGAGATGATTGACCTTATGAGAGATTTATATGAAGTGCGTATACCATATAACCAAACTAATCATACGACGCAGGCATTTGTTATCTATTGTTTCTTCAGCTTGCTCGTGGAATACTTGTCGGGAGAGCGCGCTATGTTGACGTACCTTCATGGTCGTCCGCCCATGCCTCATCTGTTTCCGCTGAACCTGTTCTTTTATCCGATGGACATGAGTGATCCATACACATTTCTGGCAATAAAGCGTGGTATTTTGCGTATGTTTACACTTGAGCTCACGAATTTTAGAATATGTGCAAATTAAACCGATCCTGGCCATAGCCACAGTTTTTCTCAAAATCTATGGCAAATATGAGGACGGGCACTTACACCTCAAGAATGGCTACACGTGGATCGCCATTGTCTACAGTATGTGAGAAGATGTCCACTTTCTTGGTAACAGTCGCCAGATTTTTCCGTGTTCGTGGCACTGTATGCGCTTACAGTGTTTTGGATCTGTCTGCATACGGAGCTGGCTCCTTTTCGCGTCGCACCGAAATTCTTGTGCGTCAAGGGAGTGATTTTTTTCAGTTTCTGGCAAAGTCTACTAATTTCCATCATCGTGTCAACAGGCTTGATCCGACACAGTACGCATGCTTTCATTTTTTCGGCTACTTTCTAACATTTCCAGTTGGTGGTATTTATGGGGATACATACATGTCAACGGCACTTCAAGACTTTCTGATTTGCCTAGAAATGCCGCTATTTGCGCTAGCACACATGTATGCATTCTCGCATCTAGATTATATTCCACGAACTAGCGGGCTTGTTGGCCGCATGCCATTTTTGTTCGCTTTACGCGATAGTTTTGGAACAGGGGACGTTGTCGCTGACACATTGGCTACAGTTCACGGCACAAACTACACATATCGATCATGGGAACCAAGTGAGGATGTTCGACATCATTTATACGCATTCAAGGGTCGGAGTCGTGCTGGCTTGCGGTACACCGACGATGGTCGGACCAAGTACTGGATCAACGGCAATGCAACGGCTCATGGAGATGAAGGAACCCCATTACGAATCGCTTCGCAAACGCACTACCTTTCGACTAACAACGAGTGCGATGAATTAGCAGATGTGCATTTTCCAAAATTAACGCAGGAGGAAGAAATTCTGTATCAATTAAGCCGAAAGCTACCATTTGGAGATTATAGATACCCTTGTATACAAGCATAGAAAATTACCTTTACACGGTGCACCTCGGTCGCGGTCTGATGACATAAGAAGTGCAATAATTCCAAAATAAAACAAGTCTGCAAAAATCATAGCTCAGGACGGTCTCGATCCGTCGACCTTGGGGTGCCACATAATCGTATGAGCCCCACATGCTAGCCACTGCACCACCGAGCTGCTCCTTACACATCAAAATTGTGAGTAGCCATATAAAAAATGCCAAATTAGAATCTTGAATGGAACAACGAAATATATTGTTCTTGAAAATGGTCAGCTTATATGATTCAAGGTTCAGCCAAAGTTTAAACTTGGTAATCGAAATTCAATATGACTGGAATGCATCGACTTATTTCTATGAAACACAGCGGGGGTCACAAGAAAGATTTATCGAAGTGGTGCATACAAAAACGCTAAAGCATGCAGCACGAAACAAGTGTTTGTAAGCTGTTCTGCGTAGTTTAGCGGTTATGACGGGGCCTTGTCATTTAACGTGCGGCCCAGACCCGGGTTCGATTCCCGGCGCGGAAGCTCTTTTTTTTTGAACGAATCTTTCATGTATTTTTGGAGCTTTTTTGGAGCGCGGCTTACCCGAAAACGTATGAAAGCGCTTGTCATATTTACTTCTGTCGCAATTCCTTGCTAGCATCTATGAGCAGGCGCCATGCTAACTCTGGATTGCGCCCAAGGCCCGTTGGTGCATTTTTACTGCGTCTTGCAGCCACCTTGGGGTGATTATCGATTTCTCTGACGACATGGAGCCAGCCTTGATCGACGTCAAGACAGAAGCGCACCGCTTGTGCGGCTGTGAATTGTTGTGAAAAACGAGCATCTTGAACATGTTAGAGAATTGAGATACATGAATGAAAGATACGTACTTGGCATGAGTATCCGTTCAACAATAGCGTGACTAAGCGATGAAGCGATGTGTCGATAGACAGGTAAGAGAAGGTTCGGGGGAAGGACTTGTACCATAAGCTGAAGCATTTTGGTCAGTTTCGACAGTGCAGGGACGAGTTCGCGCGAAGGGACATCTTGGCGCATGGCTTGTTCATCTAAGTTAGATACAGAGTCTACGCCGTCAGGACCAGCGCCAAACTCATCACGATCCCAACGGCGTAAAATATAGGGCTTGAGCAACTCCAGTACTTCCGTCACAGTTAATCGCTCTAAAGCATGGGCCGAGCGAGTTGCAATACTGTCAAATTTGCTGATATGATAGTCCCAAATGCCGGGAACATTTGATGATGCAGTGTCTGGAGATTCGTACGTGTATGGAGACTCTCCTTTGGTTGACGCTTGGGATGAAGGCGCCAAAGGGCGCAAATGAGCAGCAGCCGAAGCACCGCGCTGGAGCCCACGCTGTAAAACAGACACCAAGCTGGCGGAATCAATGTCATCTTTCGAGATTTTCAACGTCATAATACGAAAAAGAGGCGACGATTTGTCGAGTCCTGCAACATCATGTGCCATACTGAGGAAGAACGTCGATTCAGACCATTCCTGCAACTGTTTTTTCACATATTCGGCAGATAGGAGTGCTTTGGCAACGCGCGTCACACCATGTTCACCACGAACCAAGTCACTACCAGGACCGGCGGAGAAGGAAGCGATTTCCCCAGGTAGGGCGCGGGAAAAAGCCGTGCTCATGTTTTCAAATGCGTCAAGATGACGCACAAGACGGTTGTGCAAGACATCGAGCAGGGGCCGTTGAACCTTGATGATAAAGGCACAACGTTGGGGCAACAACTGCAATGGGCGGTATCGCTCGGTGACGCCCGCGAGCATATTCATAAGAGAACACGCACAGCGCGTGGTCGTGTCGGCATCGATTTCAGCAGTATCGTCTGAAGCATTCTCTGGTAATTCCTCTTCATCGTCCATGGTATCTGACTGTACGAGCGTCCAAGCGCCGGGGGCCTGTAGTAGCGTGTCGAAGCGTCGCTCCGCGAAAGTACGCTCACTATTGACCCAGGCCTGGAACCAATCTTCGTTTCCTAAGATCTCGTCAGCCAGGCGCACGGCACCGTGGCCATTGGCAACGAGCCGAGCAGGTGCATATGTATCGCGCAGATCAATGTCAAATGTAATGAGCTGGAGAATGTTGTGTGCGAGCAGCGCGCGTTCATGTACGAGTCGCTCCATGGAAGCTTGGATCTTCTGCCGCAATGGATGCAACAGTGCATGTAAGAGTTCCGATGGCGCATCTACAGCGACATACCGCTGGCGAAGCGGAGCATCGTGCATGGCGCCGCTGCGTTTCCTCGTGAGCTCTGCGACATCGCCGCCATGGGTCCATGGATCAGGCGATGGCTCAAACAAGTGACGGTGCACCTGTATAAGACCGACTACATGCGCAAGGAACCACTCCGGCTTATCGAGACGATTCGTGGGTCGTGCACCGTCGAAATGATAGCGAAAACGGAGGAGAATTGGCTCCATCATGACCTGCACGGCAACAAGCGGCACGTAGGCATCAGAACCGGGTGCGGCCGGCATGGCGTGTAGTCTGTCAACACCTGAAATAGTGGCCGGTGCCTGGATGCATGTAGGTGGCTTGGTCAAACCAACAGATGCAGCGGTAAATTGCCATTCACACACGTCAGTCCAAGCGCGCTCCAACGCAGGATGCCCCAGCAATTGGAACCGTGGGGTATTTGAAGAAAACTTCTCTGGGCTCTCGTATGCGACTGGTGGCCATGCAGCTGCGCGCATAGCGGAACGAAGTGCATCTGTGCAAGAAATTCGTAGACGCTCGTTCAGCTCATCACGGCGAGCAGTGAGTATGGCAATCGTGCGTGATAGCATTGGACTCGCACTTGGGCCGCGGTGCTGTGCATCTTCTACAAGCGTTGCGAGTCGAACAAGCGCAACGAGCTGCTGTTGTGTATGAGACGATGTATGGGCTAGCGCCATAGCTTCTTCTGCATCAGCAAGAAGTTGAGTGCATGCACGTGCGGCATACAGCTCTGCGAGCTCAGTAGAATGTTGTTGCTGTGTTTCATTTTTAGATGAACTAGATCGCGACAAAGCAGCAGTCTTCGTGTTTGCAAGGGTCGCGAGGCGCTCCAAGGACAACGAGACGTCGTCGTTGTCGTCCGTAGGCTCGCCTTGCAAGATGAAGGCTTCGTTGATACATTCACGTAGCTTATTTTCGGCATCTTGGAGCTGCATCATAGCTTGCTCATTTTCAGCTTCGGCAGTGCGGACCAAAGCGGCGACCCGGTCTGCAGCCACGTCCGGAAGCAGCACAGACATTAGGCGTAAATCAGCGTCTGTGCTGGCCATACGCTTTGTTTCCGCTGGAAAGGGCGGCTGGATGTATTCCATCATTCTACTTGCATCCTGCTCGAGATCAGCCGGTGTGTATGTAGGCACTGCATCGTCCACGCCACCACCACCACCTGTTATGACAGGCATCCCCGTACAGATAATTTCCCTTGGGGTACTCAGCACGGACTGTCGCGTTACAAGGCCACTCATGCGTGAGTGTATCGAGTCACGTGATTGACCAGGGCGCTCAGGTGCAGTGGGAGAAGGGTGTGTCTGTGTCTTCCTATCTGTGGGCGGAGGTTGGAAAACGCAGCGGGTTTTGGCGCCACGAATCAACTACAACATACCTTCCACATTTTCCATCGACCCAAATCATGACAAGCAAGGGTGGCTCGTATCTGTACGTATGCTTCTGCCAAAAGCACAAGCAACGTGTACTAATAGGAATAGGTCGGCGCAGCCAGGATTCTTGAACTCGTCGGTGAGCCGTCGTGCAGCGGTGCAGCCGTCCTGGATTCAGCGCTTCTGGGCAGAGGAAATTATGCACCCGACCAAGTTTTGGGGTAACATGTCGCTTGCATGGAGCGTGAGCTTTTTTGCTCTCGGTATTCTTTTCGTACGCAAGGCCGGATTCTTGCTCTCACCCACATTCTGAGTACGAGCAAGTCTGTGAAACAACTATTGGTGTAAACCGCACTCCAATGTCATGAATGGGTTCATCTTTTTTTTTTTTACGGCCTTTCAAAACAGGTCAGTGGTGCTTGCAGATGGCTCTCTCGTCTACCTACCTACCTACATAATATTATGTATCTTCGTCGGTGCTTGACGGGGCTAGTGCTCTTCGCACCATTTCTTGCATCATGGCAGGGTTATGAGCATATTCTGCAGTTCGCACATGGATGGTATAGGCAGCTAAAAGTCAGATAGCTCGTACAAGCCAAACATACCATCTTCGACTTTTCGAAGCGATGCAAGTGTGATCTGCTGCTTCTTGCGGATTTCGTAAGAGTATGGTGCTAGTGGCTCCAAGGCTGCAAAGTATCAGTTGCGTGTGTGAGAATGCTCATTGAGTGTAACCACATCTCCTTCCCTTCCCTCCCAAAGCTTTTCAACGTACCGTCGTAAATCGCCCGCTGCATACTGAGTACGCGTTCTATCACATGCATCGGGTCTGGACAAGCAGCCGCATTGATGGCAAGGCGCATAAGTTCTCCATTGAGATCGCAAAGTCCAAGCAAGTACCGCATGGGACTCACATACATGATAAGATGACCATCAGGCGTGCGCAGATGTTGTTGGATATCCTCATGGTGGATCAGTGAATTGTGCTCCAGAAAGTGCAGAAATGACGCTGCTTCCACGAGTTCTTCCAGCGACATGCCGATGCACCGCTCGTAACGCAACATCGACGCACTAGGCTTGTGTGTCTCACTTGCCAACTCTTCCTTCATGGCGCATGTGCGTATTACATCATATATCTCATGTAGCTTTGCGTTTGCAGAGACAAGAAGCCGTCCGTTTGCAGGTGTTTGTGTCAGTTGGCCGTTCTCGTCGTACGTGGGCCAGGCGTGTTCCATCGAGAAGCGATGTAAGTGGAAGATCACCTTTTTCGATAAAGACGTGATGTCTCGCGATGTCTTGATGAGCCGGTCGCGTCGATCATGATACGCATCGATTTCGTCGCGGAACTGTAGAAATGCCTGCTGAAGCTCAGACTCGCTATCGAACGTGGCGGTCATTGAGTGAGCGCGTGCGTGGTACTGGGGCCCTCTAGGGCTTCCTTGGTACAGGGAGAGCCGTTTCGATGTATGTGGAGAATCACAAAATTTGGACAAAAAAAATGACGCCGCAAGGCGCCGTCGAATTCTGTTGCGACAGGCACCATGACATCAGGTCCCAAACGGACGGCTCGCGAAGAGATGCAGCCGTCCAAACATATGGTATTTAATGATGAGGACGACAGATATGATGGAATGAGTGAGATGAGTGACGATGTGGATGATCGTGACGACGAGGATGACGTGACCGGCGACGATAACCACGAAGATGACGGCGATTCGTCTTCGTCTGAAGTGGAAGAAATTAGCACGTCAGAGGCTCGGACGAAAGCGAGAAAGCAGCTTGAACAAGCAAAGTCAAGACGTGAAACGTAAGTGAATACTATGATGCTCACGTTAGACAAAAAGCCGAGCGGCAAGTGGCCCTCGAACGACGTCGTACGGCACAACCGAAGCCATCACGGCGCACGCGCAAAATGACACAGAGCAATCGTGTCCAAAGGCAAGAAGAGGACGAAGCTGATGGAGATGACGACGATGGTGAGGAGGAGGACGAAAAGGCGGACGAACCAGAAGCCTTGGATCCTGCGCTGTTTGCCGCTGCATTTGCACGAACGGGCGATGCAGCTGCTCGCGACGTACTAACCAAGCACAAGGTGGGTAGGCAGCCGCGTAAAGCACGATCAAGCGAGTCTTCCATTCGTCTGCCTGGGGAACGCACAGTTTTGCGTACTTGGAACGATGAACCTGAGCATGAAGACTTGACCGATGCTCCATTACAACATACACCTTTGGATCCACATCGCTCGATGCCAAGCGCACGAGAACGTGGATATAAGAAGCGCAAGTTGGGTCTACGGTCCAAAGATGTGCGAGCAAATCCTATCGAAAAGCCACGGCGGCCGAGACGGACGAAGGCGAAATCCAAGACCACCGATCCCGACGATCCACTAGGCTTGCAAGATCCAGCCTTTATGCCAGGTGGCGAATTTTTCCATCTGACCGGCCGACCAACGAGTAAGCGACAACGAGCGGGCCAACGCATCCGGCACGACCTCGCTATTCGTGAGCGCGGGGCTGGTGGCCGTGTGCAAGGTACGTATGCAAAGTGGGACGATGGGCAGCTGCCGGCAGCAGGTGTACCTACGAGCGACGATACGACTACGGCAAGTTACACGGTGTTTTACACGCTCGTTGGACTACCTGGAAGCCAGCCAGCTTTTGCTTGAATTCTCCTGCTCGCACTTTTCTATGTTCTCTTCTAACGCAGCAGTTCCTCTATCAACTCGAAAAACGTTGGGACCTGCAACAGTGTTTGCACGCACGCGGCACACATAATTTTCCGAATACTCGTTCGCTCGCTCATTTGCTCACTTACCATGTATCAGATAGCACAAAGTCCGTGTAGTCGCCAGGAAGAAGACCACCAGGGTCTGGATCGGTCGCTAGTGACAGCGTCTGCGGCTGTGGTTGCGGTTGCGTACGCGCTTGCGTATGTGGCAGTGGCAGTGGATGTGACGGTGGCGACGATGTTGCCATGGCTGTGAGACTCGACGGCGGTGCCACCAGGTACGAGGGCCGGTATGTCGGTGCCCAAGAGCTAGCGCTAGCAGCAATGGTGCCTTCAGCATGGTCATCCCAATCGGCAAGATGCGAGCTCAAAGGCATCGGCACAGGGTCATCGGCAATGTCACGAAGAGAGTTTTTCGTGCCGCGAACTGGTATCGAAGCTGGTGATGCTTGCGACCACATGCGTTTGAGCGGATGGTGCCAAGTCGATTCGTGCGCCGTGCTTCCGACGATTGGGAACGATAGCGACGATGTGCCCCAAGTGCCGGGTGCATGAACGTCGAGTCGGTCTGTCGAGAAATGGGGTGAGAATGTATCTTGTCCAAGGAGTCTGCCACCATATGTAAGGCCTAGCAATGGCACGGCAGGAGCGGACGACGAAGAAGGTAATGGAGTTAATGTAGATGTGGATGCATGCCATGAGCGTGCCTTTGGCAGATTCACACGAAGCTTGCACGAACAACGTGGCAATAGCGATGCAGGCTCATGACACCTCGGCTCATGTTGTGCATCTTTTAAGCAGTCATTCTCTTGTGCAAAAAGCTCATCGACTGGAAGCGAGTCGATTGCACGCATGTGTTTTTGAAAAAAAGCCGTCTCATCTATCGGATGAACGGCTGGAAAAGTCTGACGTTCGGAGCTGAAAAACGATGTAGATGCAGGTGGTGCGGGCGGTCTACGCAAATGCACATGTGGCTTGCCTCTCGATGCCCTTGTTTTTGTTACAGGCTCAAAGAGCATATCAACGGAGGTCCAGCAGGTATAAGTGCCTGCTAGAACGTCAGCAGGTGGCTCGATACATTGAATCAGCGCGTATGAGTCATTCGGCATGCGTCTCTGCTTTGCAGCCGCTGACGGCGGTCGCGACTTGTGGGGCCTTGAAGGACAGCGCACAGGGAATTTGTGCCAGACCGGCGCATCATCGAACAACAGCTCAGGTCGGGTCGTGACTGGCTCAGGTGGTGGAGGCGTCTCAGGATGCGAGTGTGCCTCTGGAGACTGATGCCACAGCTCCCGCCCTTCACGAGTGCGGGGCGATCCAGCAGCTGGGCTGTGTTTGTGGGCTGTTGCATGTTTAGTCGCAACCGTGCGCTTGCCTCCTTCACCTGCTTCTGTTGCTGTAACCGTTGCCGTTGGCGCGTCGTGAGCCAGTGCAGGTGGCGTGCACAAGCTCTTCGGTAGGGGCGTCATTCGACGCCACGTACCAGTCTCGGACGCTTGGGATCGTTCTGCCTCTTGTTTTGCTTTTTGCTCGCGCTCCATATGCAGACGTGTCTGTTCTTCACGTGCCTGTTGCTCACGCCGGCGTTCTTGTTCGCGCTCCTCCTCCTTGGCACGCTCAGCAGCAATCATCTGTTCTTCGATTTGAGCTGCCTTGTGCCGTGCACGCTCCCGCTCAGCCTCGCGCGCCCGCTCGTCTTCTTCACGCCGTCTGCGTGCACGTTCAGCGGCCGTCAACATCTCATTTTGCTGCTCGGCCTCGATGGCCTTAGGATCTTCTTTGGGTGGTGGAGGTGGTGTTGGCTCGAGCTTTGGCATTGGTTTGCCTGTGAGTGTCGAGTGTCGCTGAGCCAGTGGGCCCCAGGTTGAGACAGGCGGTGGTGGTGGTGGCGCCGCCACCGTCGATGGCGGGTGATGAGGCTGTGCATGCAGGTGATGATGCGCGTGTAATGGCGCGCGTGGATGTGAATGAGGCAAAGGCTGAGGCGAAGCATGTGCGGTGACACTTGAGGCTGGTGGCTCAGGACGCCGAAGCAGCGACGCAGGTCGGTGTGTTGGGCCCCAGGCAGGCACGCGAGGAGCAGGCGGCGGCGGCGGCGGCGGCGAAGGCTCTTGCACAGGCGGTGCGTGTTTGGCTTGTTCTTCTTCAACCTCAGAAATCTTGTACTGAGTGCCATCGCCAAACTCGACGACATCATCCATCTCATCCTCACTTTCCTCCTCCAACTCGTCCCAATGATCATGCGACATAAGCTCCGTACCGCGGAAGCGCTCCAGCTCTTCTTTCATGGCTTGCTGCCGCGCATGTTCCTCCGCTGCGTGAGCGGCCGCTCGTTCTTCTGCCTTGCGCTCCGCCTCCATCACCTCCTTTGCAGTGGGAAAGTCCTGTGATGACACGGTCGGCATCATAGGCGCACGCTTGTTCACATTCGCCCATGGCATGCGTGGCGCGGCTGGCGCATCGCGGGGAGCCTCCTTGTGTTTTGATGCATCCGTGACTGGGTGATGATGATGATGATGATATTGCGCTGCCGACATCCGGCCCGGCATCGCCGTAACAAGACGCGGACTGGGTCCTGTCCGTGACTCATCTGCCGGTGGGGGGGGTGCACTCGCAAGCGCTGGCTTCGGTGCTGTCGCGGCAGTTGCACTTTGCAAAAATCGCTGGTTAATGTTCAATGCTGAAAACCGCGGCTTGTGATGGTGATGGGTCGTAGTCGCACTCGCCGATGGACCACCATTGCCATAGGCACCCTCGCCGGCGTTTGCACCCGTGCTCGACGACGAATTTGTCGTCGTCGTTACATGTGCATCATGCCGATATTCTTCCGATGCTGCTGGCTTCGCTTCTGACTGCGAAACATGATCATCGAGTTTTGGCGTCTCAGATTCAGCCATGCGTCGTTGTCGATCGAACGCCACTCAAATTCGCATTTCCCCCTCTCGCCCACCTAGGAAGAAAAAAGACCCTTCTCGCCCCATGTGCCCCTGACCATGTGCATTCGTGCGTGTGTGAGGGAGTTCCTTGACACGATTACGTCAGATCCACCGTGCATCTCATGCACTTGGGAGGGAAGGGGAGGGGCCTAATCCTCTTGAAGCCTCCATTCCTGTTGTGGAGGTTTTAGCCCATTCGTGGGAGATATGGGCGCCTATAAGCCGGAGTGGCACCAAGTGGATCACCATCACCCAGGTGAGCTGGTGAATAGTGCGGCAGCATGACGTCAAGACGTGTATGCGTGGAGCTGTACGTTTTCAAAGAGTACAAAAATCACTAACTATGTAGGCATGCGCTCCCGGCACTCAGCATTTCAGAACACGAGACTCGTGTGTCGTTGTATGACTCAGTTGTGTACGCGAGCAGCCGTGTGTGTGGCGTCGTAGTCGGCGATGCTGCCGATAACGAACACTATAAAATCATCGATTCATTTGCTATCAATATGCTTTCAGAGGAGCAGATCGATGAAAGCGCGCTCTCTCAGGCTTGGGATATGTGTATGTCATCTATGCGACATTAGCAAGTACTAATTACAACACCAGACCGTCAAGTATGGCCAGAGCGCTGCATCCTTGGCTGTTACGCTTTGGGATCCAATCCAAAAGTACATCATGCTAGCTTCCATACCAAGGTTGGTTTCTTACATGAATTCATTCACGCACGATCCTGGCCGGTCGTTGCTTGCTTTTCGAAAGAAACGTGCACTTACACAACCCAGGTAATGGAATGTACTCACATGAGCACATTTCCAGCCCTTTTACTCTTGCATGAAAAGAATGCATCGTCCGCAGCATGGCATTGCTTCGTGAATGAATCGTCATCTTACAAGCCAGTGCCATTGTCTCTTTGTTCCGCTCCTGATGAACGGTTGGTCTTGGAAGATGCCAGTCAATTAGCACATTTCAACGACGATTCTCCTACGCATTCTGATCTAGGTGCTACAAGCCAGCTTCTTGCATCTTTGCAGTCTGAGCGCCGGGCGGTGCAAATGCTTCATAATCGTATCTCGCTTGCTTACGAGTATGTCATTGGCGTACAGAACGGGACACACCCCTACGATGCAGCCATCCTATCGCACATCTCATCTTCTGTCGTACATCGTGGCCCATTATCTGATAATAGTAAAGATCACGCAGCAAGCGTCCCATGCTTGCTGCAGCAGAAATCATCCGACGCCATGTTCAGCTCCTACCTTGCAGCGCTTACGAACAATCTACATGCTCTGAACGAGGTACGTTTCTTTTTCTGTTTTTGTTCCAACCACTACCCAAATATATCAGATGTCGGAGCTGCACGCTTTTGCATCTTCAGGCACATCGCCAGCGACGGGCCAGCTCCGCTCGCATCCAGCTGCATGGCCAAACATGTAAGTATATGTGTGTATATATATACCCCAGACATAGGTGGACACAGACACGTGGATACCACGTGCGCAGCAAGGGTGGTGACGACTATCATACTTGTCGCTGGCATTGACATTGCTCCTCGTAAACCCCACTCTCAGTCATTGTCACTGCCGTCGTCAAGCGGTGCTCGCCAACGCCATTTCTTGTTCATTTCTAAAAACACGAAGAACATACTTGCATCTACTAAACAAGCATCGCCTATGATCTGCAAGCCATGAGCGATGGTCTTGATATTGATATTCCCATCCTGGATGATGACTTGTTCAAGGATCGCGCACGAACTTTTGTCGAGTTTCTCGACGACCAGAGCGGTGTCACAGACTACCGCAGTGCTATCAGGCGCATGCTTGCGGCTGATGAGCGCCGATTGATTGTGAATATTGATGACCTGCGCACATACAACCGAGCGTACTCGCATGGACTGCTGGATGAGCCCAATGGTTATTTACCGCCATTCGAGCATGCTTTGCAAGTGCTTGTAGAACAGCTTCATGATCCGCTTAAGGATGATATACAGGGAAAGTTGTATCACATTGGGTTGCGGGGGAGCTTTGGTGATAACCATATTAGCACCCGCATGCTCCGGAGTGTGCATCTTGGCAAGATGATGAGCTTGGAGGGCATCGTGACTCGATGTTCTTTGGTGCGACCCAAAATCGTCAAGTCTGTGCATTATTGTGATGCAACGTCGCGCTTTCATATGCGCGAATACCGCGATGCTACCATGTATGGTTCAGGACCGCCCACCACTAGCACGTACCCGACAACGGATGAAAGTGGGAATCGGCTCACGACCGAGTTTGGCCTTAGTACTTACCGTGATCATCAGATGATTAGTATCCAGGAAATGCCCGAGCGAGCGCCGCCAGGCCAATTGCCTCGTAGTGTCGACGTTGTGATGGACGACGATCTCGTGGACCAAGTGAAACCTGGTGATCGCATCCAGTTGGTTGGCATGTACAAGTCACTGGGTAATCGTGTGGGCCAAAGCAACACATCCACGTTTCGTACACTCATGATCGGCAACTACGTGTATGTGCTATCAAATAAGGCTGGCGGTGGCATCTCCCAACTGCCACTCACCGATCTGGATATCCGGCACATCAATAAGATTGCACGACGTGATGAAGTGTTTGATTTGCTCGCACAATCTCTTGCGCCTTCGATTTTCGGGCACGAGTACCTCAAAAAAGCCGTGCTGCTTATGCTCTTAGGCGGCCAAGAAAAGAACCTGGCTAATGGCACACATATTCGTGGTGATATCAATATTCTCATGGTTGGTGATCCATCGACGGCAAAAAGCCAAATGCTGCGGTTTGTTCTGAACACGGCGCCTTTGGCTATTGCGACGACTGGTCGTGGCAGTAGTGGCGTTGGTTTGACAGCGGCCGTCACAACAGACCGCGAGACTGGCGAACGGCGTCTCGAGGCTGGCGCCATGGTTCTTGCTGATCGTGGTGTCGTATGTATTGACGAGTTTGACAAGATGTCAGACGTCGACCGCGTTGCAATCCACGAAGTCATGGAACAGCAAACCGTGACCATTGCCAAGGCGGGGATCCACACCACACTGAATGCTCGTTGCTCAGTTATTGCCGCCGCTAATCCGATCTATGGCCAGTACGATGTTCACAAGGAGCCTGGACGCAACATTGCACTTCCAGATTCGTTGCTATCGCGATTTGACTTGCTCTTTGTAATCACAGATGACATTGACGAGAAACGGGATCGCTTGATTTCCGAGCATGTTCTTCGAATGCACAGGTATGTTCAGCCTGGGCAGCCTGCTGGTGTACCAGCAAAAGACAATCTCGACCAGGTGTTAGAAGTCGGCGACAGCGGGAACGACGATGAACGGCACCAGCGTGAACCGGATGACGAACTACCGTTCGAAAAGTATAACCCGCTCCTTCACATGGGCCTCCAAGGGGATCGCCGTCAGCAGGTGCTTTCGATCGCATTTGTCAAGAAATATTTGCAGTATGCCAAGTCACGGATTGCTCCTGTACTGACGCCCAGTGCCGCTGCCTGGATCTCGAATGTGTATGCGAATCTTCGAAATGATGAACAAAGTGGCAATGTGCGTCGAACTGCGCCTCTCACGGCGCGGACACTCGAGACATTAATTCGTCTGGCAACCGCGTATGCCAAGGCACGTCTAAGCCAATCGATCGAGGAGCAGGATGCCGAGGCAGCAGAGGCTATTTTGCGGTATGCGCTGTTCAAAGAGGTGATGCATTCGCGCACAACAAGCAAGCGGCGCAAAACGAAACGCGATCAAAGTGCGGGCGACGACGAGGACGATGATGATGAGAATGCTGCGTTTGATTCAGATGACATGGACCAAGATGAGACCGATCGACAGCCGGGCGGAAAATCCGCTATGCAGACGCAGGGTTTTTCTGGTCAGAACGTGTATGGGACCCGAGCTTCCACTCGTGCAGCGGCGGCAGCAGTAACAACAGAGACATCTGCTGCCACCTCAACTGTGTCCGCGTCGTCGCCGGCATCACGAACACCGCAACCACCGACATCTCCAGAACAGCTTAGGTCACGTGCCGTGCCAAAACCGAGTCGAAACGAAGCTGCGTGGAAGTCTTTCCGTGCGCGAGCAGCTAACGCGTTGTCAAGCACGTTTGCTGAAGATGAGTTTGTGGACTTGGCTACATTATTGCATGCTGTGAATGCGGCTGGCCCGCCCATCAGTGAGGAAGATGCACGTGTAGCTCTTGAGGCGATGAGTGAAGAGAACCAAGTAATGCTTGCAGAAGGTGCGTGTTCATGTGCAGGACGTTGCTGACGAATGCCAGATATTGTGTACAAGATTTGATAGTCATTACGCGTCT
>ERZ500990.374-NODE-374-length-15959-cov-4.614814_pt1 | contig 15959 bp, 10 predicted proteins | sample MGYA00248876_ERZ500990 | MGnify/ENA primary metagenome ERZ500990 (study PRJEB25958, sample SAMN03398517) | human skin metagenome | study: EMG produced TPA metagenomics assembly of the Human Skin Microbiome Metagenome (human skin metagenome) data set.
TGCATACGAGATGGAACTGTGACTGGAGTTCAGACGTGTGCTCTTCCGATCTACCTGAAAAACATCCTGCGTGCGAATGAGCGCGTCACTTCGGATATTGATCCTAAGTTCTACCTGAAATACACCAATATCACTGTGGGCCATCCCGAGCGTGCAGACCCTGATGCAATTGACCGCAGCATAACGCCACACGAGTGTCGTCTGCGTGACATTACGTACAGTGCATTTATCTATGTGGATATTGAATATACGCGTGGTGGCAAGATTGTGCGTCGGAAGAATGTGCCGATCGGCCGCCTGCCCATCATGCTACGCAGCAACAAGTGTTGGCTTGCTGGGCAAGACGAGGCGACCCTCGCGCGTATGAACGAGTGTCCACTGGATCCGGGTGGCTATTTTGTCGTCAAGGGCACGGAAAAGGTCATTCTCGTGCAGGAGCAGCTGTCAAAGAACCGTATTATTGTCGAGGCCGATAGTCGCAAGGAAGTCGTCCAGGCCTCTGTTACTAGTTCGACGCACGAGCGCAAATCCAAGTCATATGTGCTGACGAAGCACGGGCTCATCTATGTGAAACACAACTCGCTGAACGAGGATATCCCGATTGTCGTTGTCTTCCGTGCCATGGGCATCCAATCCGACAAGGAGATTCTCCAGCTCGTCGCTGGCCAGGATGAGACGTATGCAGAGCTGTTTTCCATAAACTTGGAACGAGCAGCGAAGCTCGGCATCTTTACACGACAGCAAGCTTTGGACTACATGGGGGCGCGAGTCAAAATCATGCGCCGTGGCGTTGGCATGCGCCGCACGGCGAGCGATGAGGCGCTCGAAGTTTTGGCCACCGTCATTATGGCTCATGTGCCTGTCGAACAGGGTGATTTCCGAAACAAGACCATGTACATTGCCACGATGGTCCGCCGCGTACTGGTGTGCATGGTCGACGAGAGCAAGGTCGACGACCGCGACTATGTGGGCAACAAGCGTCTGGAGCTGGCCGGCCAGTTGCTGGCCCTTTTGTTCGAAGATTTGTTCAAAAAGTTCAACTTTGATCTAAAGACAAACATCGACAAGGTGCTGAAGAAGCCGAACCGCACATCTGAATTTGATGCGTACAACCAGTTCTTCTATCATGGCGACTACATTACAGCAGGCTTTGTGCGTGCGATTTCAACAGGCAACTGGAGTCTGAAGCGATTCAAAATGGAGCGTGCCGGCGTCACGCATGTGTTGAGCCGGCTCAGCTACATCAGCGCTCTGGGCATGATGACGCGAATCAGCAGTCAGTTTGAAAAGACTCGGAAAGTGTCCGGTCCACGAGCTCTGCAGCCGTCACAGTGGGGCATGCTCTGTCCGTCTGACACGCCTGAGGGTGAGGCATGTGGACTTGTGAAAAACTTGGCCCTAATGACCCACATCACGACAGACGTCGACGAGGCGCCCATCGTCCGGCTCTGCTACGCGCTGGGCCTCGAAGACATCAACTTGCTTACAGGCGCCGAGCTGTATCAACCATCGACGTACATCGTGTTTCTGAACGGCAATGTTGTGGGCGTCACGCTCACACCCCACAGATTCGTCGCCCAGTTCCGTCGATTGCGGCGTGCGGGGCTCATCTCGGAGTTCGTCGGTATCTATACGAATACGCATCACCAGACAGTGAACGTTGCGTCGGATGGCGGCCGGATCTGCCGTCCGATGATCATTGTTGAAAACAGTCGGCCGCAGGTGACGTCTGAGCACATTCGGCAGCTGCAGGCCGGTACGATGACGTTTGATGACTTTTTGCGCCGTGGCTTGGTTGAGTACCTGGATGTGAACGAGGAGAACGACTCAAACATTGCCCTCTTTGAGCATAGCATTGGACCATCGACAACGCACCTGGAGATTGAATGCTTTACGCTGCTAGGCGCCTGTGCAGGCCTAATTCCGTATCCACACCACAACCAGTCCCCACGCAACACTTATCAGTGTGCCATGGGTAAGCAGGCCATTGGTGCGATTGGGTACAACCAGCTGAATCGCATCGACACACTACTGTACTTGATGGTGTATCCGCAGAAGCCAATGGTATCGACGAAGACGATCGAGCTCATTGGTTACGACAAACTGCCTGCCGGTCAGAATGCCATGGTTGCCGTGATGAGTTTCTCCGGCTACGATATTGAGGATGCGCTTGTGATGAACTGTGCGTCATTGGACCGAGGCTTCGGCCGGTGTCAAGTGATGCGGAAACAGTCCACGGTGCTGAGAAAGTATGCCAACGGCACGTTTGACCGCCTGGCTGATGCGCCTGTGAATGAACACGGCGAACCACTACGTCGGTTCGAGGCTCTTGAGGCTGACGGCATCTCAGGCGCGGGCGAGAGGCTCGAGCCCGGCGACGTGTATATCAACAAGCAAATCCCTACGAATGCGAACGACAACAGCGCAGGCACCATGCTCAACTCGGCAATCACGTATAAGAACGCTCCTTTGTCGTACAAATCGCCTGTCGAGGGGTATATTGACCAGGTGCTCATTAGCGACACTGACTCGGACCAGACGCTCGTCAAGTCGCTCATTCGACAGACACGGCGGCCTGAGCTTGGCGATAAATTCTCGTCGCGCCACGGGCAGAAAGGTGTGATTGGCTTGATTGTGCCGCAGGCTGATATGCCATTCAACGATCAGGGTATCTGTCCTGACATTATCATGAACCCACATGGTTTCCCGTCACGAATGACGGTCGGCAAGATGATTGAACTGGTTTCTGGAAAAGCAGGTGTCCTACGTGGCACGCAAGAGTATGGTACTGCATTTGGCGGCTCCAAGGTCGAAGACATGTCTCGCATTCTCGTCGAGCATGGTTACCACTATGGTGGCAAAGAGTACATGACCAGCGGTATGACAGGCGAGCCCCTCGAGGCGTATGTCTACTTTGGTCCGATCTACTACCAGAAGCTCAAGCACATGGTCATGGACAAGATGCATGCACGCGCGCGTGGACCGCGTGCTGTGCTAACGCGCCAGCCGACAGAGGGGCGCAGTCGCGATGGTGGCCTGCGTCTTGGTGAGATGGAGCGTGACTGCTTGATCGGCTACGGCGCGACGCAGCTCCTTCTCGAGCGCCTGATGGTCAGTTCCGATGCGTTTGTGGTCAACGCATGTGAGGAGTGTGGTCTACTAGGCTATAATGGCTACTGTGGCTACTGCAAGAGCTCCAAGCACGTCGTCAAACTCACGGTTCCATACGCGACGAAACTCTTGTTCCAGGAACTCATGGCGATGCAGGTGGTGCCTCGCCTCGTGCTTGAAGAGGCTGTGTAGACAACGCACTCGCTTTCAGTCTGCTCTCTTCAGATGTTTCGGTCGGTCTTTGTGATGGTGTGCAGCGTCGACCTGGTGGCTTTCGCTGCACACCCCTCTACCAAGTTCGCCCCAGACACACATGTAGATACCCTTTCCTTAGAGCGATGCAGGTCTGAATCACGTGCACCTTGCAGGCAGAGCACCGCGCGTCCATGTGGCGGCTGATAAATGACGCGAGGCAACCGAGGGGTCCGGCGGCGGCGGCGGCAGCAGCAGCAGTTAGGACGAAAATCCAAATAAAATGTCAGGTCTTTTCACCCACGTCATCACTTATCAGAGTCTTTCCGTGTTTCTCCCTCACCTATTTTTTCTTGGTCCTTTCTTTTTCTCCTTCCTCAACCACATCACTTCCTGGGGATCGCCGCGATGGGTGCGGTCGCTTCGCGGTCAGCAGGAGAGGGCGATGCTGCGGCAAATCCAAGAGAGAGCTCGCCTGCGCCGTTAGCCAATCGAGACTTTGAGACTCTGCGTCGTGAAGAACTTGTGCTAGAAGCGGCGGCCAATCCCCTCGAGGACATTCCATCCTGTCTCACGCTTTTTGACAAGTGGCTTACATGCTACGCGCTAGGTGAGCAGTTTCGAAGCGTGTACCGCTATGGCACGATCGCGAACTGTGCGCCACGGCGTGAAGACTTCAAATTCTGTTTGACTCTGCGGCAATATGATCCAGAGACGCGTCGCGCCAAGTGGCTTGAACGCCGCGCTGAGGCCAGTGCACATCAACGCAAAGGCGTTCGGACAAGCGAAGCCGTTTGGGAAATGCGGAGAGACCCATTGATGGACCCGGCATTCGTCGACCCATCCTATCCACTTCCTTCTTGTACGTATCCCTGCTAGGCAGGGTGTGTATGTGTGTGTATGTGCATGTCTATATGCATGAGAGAATGGAATCAAGGCCCTGCGGAGGATTTGCATTTTTTTCTTTACAGTTCTGCTTCCGAACAGGTCTTCGCAAGCCTTTGTGGAACACTCATACCAAAGCTTACCTCATTATGACGCACGCATCGGCCTCAGTTATCTTTTTTCATTCTTGCTCATACACATACTGCACAAATGCATTGTGTAGAATTAAGGTCACTAACCGCTCCCAGAATGGTACGCATCCAAGTCCATGCAAGTTGTCCAGGATTAAATTGAAGTACATCCATTCTTTGAGGACGCTGCGAGTCTAGGATGCGTTAGGGTCCGTGGCGTCTCGTGCGTGTGACTTGGCACGCGATTCGGCTGCGCTTGACGCGTGCCTAGACTGGCGGCATCCGACGATGCGTAAATCTTCTCGATGATCCTCATCCAGCACCTGCTGTTGCTGCTTCAGCGGCAGCACATGGACTGCATCCATGTTTGGGAGAAGATGGCTAACACGATAGCAGCAACATGTATAGCAGCTCGTGCTGTCATTGACCACAACCTTTCATGTCCTTTTTCCTGGTAAGTACCTTTACAAGCCAATTGCTGCAACCCTTTTATCAGGATGATTCTATACCATAGATTCAAGCACGGCGAGCTTGTCGATGAGCCGAGCTTATAACATGCATGTACGTGTTACAAGAGACACACTAGTTGGCGGAAGACTAACGAACAGCACCAACTGATCTTTCACACCCTCCTTTGGCTAACCTTATACAAGGTTTAGTCGTCTTGTCTTCCTTTACCCTTGCATTCCTAGCCATACAAAGGCATCATATATGCTAACGCCCAGAAGTATGTATATCTTTTTCTTGCATAGACAACGATGAGAATTGCTTTTCCAGATCGTCAGCGTTCGTCGAGTGTCGTGGTTGTTTGTTTGCCTGTTCTGCTTGCGGTCTTCGCTGTGCTGCTGGTGCAACGCCCAATTCTTCGCGCCTGACAGGCTCAGAAGTCGCCGTCTTGACATCAGCACGATCCTTACGGTTGTCTTTTGCGGACCAAGACCGGCGTGCGCCGGGATCGCCAGGCGTCTGTGAAGAAGTGCGGTTCCTCGCTGTTCCACCTGGTGGCGTGGTGACGCCAGGCGTCTTTGTCTCCAGGTGTTCATGTGGCTGGTACGGATCAGAACGCGGAACACGCTTCAGATCTTCTTCTTCTTTCATCTGCACACTAGATAGTCTTGAGCTGGATACGACTGCACCGGCAGGCGTGCGAGCGTTGCTAGAGCCAACCTGGTCCTGCTCTCGAAGACGTCTTGGCCGATACCGCGGCACATCTTCCAAAGGCATGAATCCCGGACGCACACGCCGTTCCTTGCGAACACTGCGTTAAGGTTAGTGGTAAGCAACGTACGATCCATCTGCTCGGACACTAGCAGGAATAACTCGTTCATTCGTCGTTGTACTTTGCATGATGCCGGACGGCGCTACCGTCAGGGACGCGCTTGCTGCTTGCGTTGGAGCCAGGTTCGCAGATACTGTGGGGGAGCGCGCATCACTACGAGACCGTGTGGCCGCCGCCGCCGCCGACGACGACGACAATGACGGGGCCGATGAACGCGACACTTCCCTTGCAGGTGCCGCCATTGTTGCCAGACGCGGATGGCCAGCCGAAGACAATTCGCTCGAGTGGAGACACACATTCTCCTATTCCTCGACTCGAGAAACAACCAGTATCCAGGAGCGACACATTGCCTACGTAGGGCTGCCGAAACGCCTGGCCCCGAACGGACCGTCATCGACTACTTTACCACATTGGATGTGGCCACCATGTTCATCATACAGCCGCCGTATGCATTGCTACTCAATGTTTACAACTAGCAAAGGTTTTTTTTGGAACGATCCTTCAGGCATAGATCGTTTACTCCTCCTTAGGAGCAGGAAGGACCTTGCGGGCGCTCGCTCCACGAGGCGCACGCACACGGGGCTCGTGGTGCTTGCGCACCTGCGAGTTGACAATGGACGTAGCACGAGCAACGGCATCTGGAGCTTGTTAGCACTGTGAATCATGTGGTACATGACTAAGAGAGACATGTGCAGAAACTGCCATACACTGCACACACATGCGTGTTTCCATAACAATTGCACGCACAACATCATGCACGCATTTCTTTTGCATTACAAATACGCCCGACCCGTCATAGAAGGAATGCATCATCAGGGGGGTTCTAGCGCAATGCAGCAAGCACATGTGTATGTGTGTGACTGTGCAAGGCAAAATGCAAGTCCGTCTCGGTCAGGATATACGTACCCTTGCGCAGATCCGCACGGTAACCGTTCTTGGCCACGATGTTGGCAACGGCTTTAGCCACACGGCGCGAGCCACCCTTCCTGAACACATGTTAGTATCACTGACATCGATGACGAGTGACTCGCACATGCATGCACAATCAAACATGCCGCACGACTCTATTTCATACATACACTGTGGTCTGAGCACGAGCAGAGCGGATCGCGCGAGGCGACACCTTCTGCTTGCGGGTCGTAATAATGACGCCACGGTTCTCAGCTGGCACAATACCCACACCCTTGTCGTTCACAAGACCTGAGTGCTTGTAGCTGTGAAGCGAGGCAACGTTGCCGGGTTCGCGCGAGAACACACGTCCCAGACCCTTCTGCTTCACAAGGAAGCTGTTCGACTTGCGCACAAGCAGCCACTGGAGATCCTGCGTCGACATCTCACAAATATGTGTGTGTGTATCGATCGGTGGTTGACGAACCGTCGCGGCGCGGCTGCTACACCGACCGTCCTTACCTCCCACAGTCTGAAGCGTGCTTGATTTCGTTTTTTCAGAACTGTATTGTCACGTGAGTCATCCACGTGGCGTATGTGGACGACGTATCGCGGTGGAGGAACACCTCGTTGACCGTCTCTTGGCCGCGCTCCCGAGTTTCGATCGACATAGGCAGAGGGACGCATAGCACCTCCACTCGTGCGCCCTTGGTCGATACGATGTAAGTGTGGAGGTGATTCCAGCCCAAGGTAAAATAACGACCACGCACGAGTCACGCATACTTGCATCCTGGTCGATTGGCTTGCGAGCTTCAGTGATGGCCTCGACAGAAGCCCATGATTCGCAACTGCGAGGAATTCCAACTGCTCCCTTTGTCGTATGTACTTGATAGAGCAGCTTTCAAGACTTACACTGGCAGACAGACGTGGCCGAATTTGTTGGAGGGGCAGACAAAGATGTTATGCCGACGCTGAAACAATTTCAAGACGCCATCTCGTACGTGTATACACGCGCCCGAAAACGTCATAACAGTGCTAATTTGAAGAAAGTACAAATTTATGGAGCTAAGTACGGCACAAAGACGCAAAGGGCTTGAGCAAAAGATCCCAGATATTGGAAAGACATTGCAGATGGTCGAATACCTGAAAGCTCGACAGGTATGTGCGCATGCCTTTTTCCCCCTTCCTCTTTTACCCTTTGTTTGCATGAACATAACCTCTAACGCGTGTAAAGACAGAGTCAGAGCCATTGGAAACGACATTTGAGCTCAACGATACACTGTACGCACGTGCACACCTGGAACCCACAGAAAAGGTCCATCTCTGGCTTGGGGTACGTACATTTTGTTCAAAGGGGATATAAGGGCGTGAAAGAGAGAGAGAGAGAGAGACCATCCAAGAAGGATGAGAATCAACTTCATGGATACTAACATGCACTTGGTAGGCGAATGTGATGCTATCCTATGACATTGATGAGGCCATTGTCATGCTCCAAGACAAACTTGCGACGGCGAAAAAGGGTTTGCAGCTAGCGAATGAAGACTTGGGCTTTCTTCGAGATCAAATTACTACGATGGAAGTCAATACAGCTCGAGTCCACAATTGGGACGTAAAGCGGCGCCGTGACAAGTACGTGGGTCCAAAAGACGTATCATGGCAACTAACGACAGGAAACAACGAGAAACTTGATCTTCGTAATGACGCCTAGAGTGCTTCAGACTTCATGCGTTTGCTTCTTTTTTCCCTACTCTCTTTCCTTCGTATTCATAGTCGACATGGCCTCGTCAGGTCATTTCATCCCCTCACTTCACACCCACACTTACATACGCACTAAGCATCCCAAGATAAAAGAGAAAATTAAGCTTGAGCTGAAGTGGAAGGATTTATCAGCACTTGATGTACCGTGGTATCTGGGTTCGTGGAGGTCTTGTGTCTATCGTACTCAATTCATCCCTCGTTCTTCCAGGTTCAGCCTGAATTTCGAACGTCTGCTGCACATGTGGCGCCCAGCAAGCTATGCCGTTCGGCTGCGACGCCACATGGATGCAGGGAGTTTGTTGGCACGCCTTCCACACCATGAGCCTGTGCAAGTGCGACCATTGACGACAAGTGGCATATGGCTGAAAGCGGAAATAGACAGCACAAACGCCAAGAACCGCAGTAACCCAAAGCAGCGGCCGGGAGGACCGTCCTCATCAAAACAGAAAGCACCGGTGCGATCGGTGCCACCCGCAAAGAACTGGGCCCGAAGCAATCCGAATGCAGGCCAGGGTCATGCCACAGCGAAGTCGGGCGCAACTGCGCGTGCCACCACCGGCAGCGGAAGCAGCCAGGGCCAAAATGCCGCGTCATCGAAACAGCAAGCGCGATCGACATCGCCGCCGTCACGCTCATCTTCTTCATCGTCGGCAAAGTCTGCGCGCACCCAATACATTTCACTTCCCCCGATCACGACCGTGTTTCATCTCGCGCGTGTATTGAACGTGAACATGCGCAAACTCCAGTTCCGTATGGAACAGATTGGTTTCGATGACACTCGGCCAGACCGGCTCTTGAAGCTGGAGGATGCCGAGCTTGTTGCCGCCGAGTACAATTGCGTTGTCAGTGCGAGCGAGGAGGCAGTGTTCGACATTTATCCGCGGCCGGAGCCATCGGCAGAAGAACGAGCGAAACTCCCACTTCGACCACCTGTCGTTACGATCATGGGCCACGTCGATCACGGTAAGACAACACTCCTGGATACGCTCCGGTCCACGAGCGTGGCGCAGGGCGAGGCAGGCGGTATCACGCAACACATTGGCGCCTTCAGCGTGCCGGTCAATCGGCCGGAAGGCGCGATTTCATCTGTCACATTCCTTGACACGCCAGGGCATGCTGCGTTTTCAACGATGCGCAGTCGAGGTACTTCCGTGACAGACATAGTTGTGCTGGTCGTTGCGGCTGACGACAGTGTGATGCCGCAGACGCGCGAAGTCATTTCCTTGGTCCGTGACGGCGAGCGGAAAGTGCCGCTTGTCGTAGCGATCACGAAAATCGATGCGCCCAAAGCCGATCCACACAAGGTCCGGTACGACCTGTTTGCCGAGGGCGTGGAAGTCGAGGAGCTGGGCGGCGATGTCCCATGTGTCGAGGTGAGTGCGAAGCAGAAACAGGGCCTCGATACGCTTGATGAGACCCTTGCTGTGCTGGCCGAAATGGGCGAGCTACGTGCCGAAACGAGCGGCCCGGCCGAGGGCCGGATCCTCGAGAGCCGGGTGGAAAAGGGGCGCGGTAACGTCGCGACCGTGCTTGTGCAGCGCGGCGTGCTACAGTCTGGCGATATCATTGCATGTGGGACGACATGGGCCAAGGTCCGGCAGCTGCTCCAGCCCGACGGACGCTCGGCAAAGCAGGTCCTGCCCGGGTATGCTGCACAGGTCGCTGGATGGCGCGAGTTACCCAAGGCTGGCGACGAGTTCCTTGGCGCACTGGACGAGGCCAAGTGCAAGCGAGCTATTGAGCATCGGAAACGCGTGCTGGAGGAGCAGGCTCTTTTGTACGATGCTGAACAGATTGATCAGGAACGACGACGCAAGGCCGAGGCGGATGCGTTGCGCGAGCGGACGGAGCAAATGACGCGCAAGGAGCTGAGCAGGATCCAGCGTGCGCAGGAAGATGGCTCGCTGGATGCCGATGCGGTTGCGAAAGCGGTGCGTGAGCAGCGCTTGGCCGCCGAGCTCGCAGCAAAGGGGGATGCCGGTGCTAGCGCAGGAGCGGGTGGAAAGGCCGAGAGAGCCGAGCTGAACTTGATCCTTAAGGGCGATGTATCAGGCACCGTGGAAGCTTTGGCCGGCGCCGTAAGCCACATCGGTAATGCAGCTGCGGGCGTACGAATTGTGTCGCAAAGTGTGGGTGATCCTACTGAGAGCGACGTGAACACGGCCCATGCCATCGGTGCGCACATCATCGGCTTCCATGTCAAGGCGCCAAAATCCATTCAGACCTCGGCGTCCCGGTGCCAACCGCCAGTCCCACTCCACTGTGACGACGTAATCTACCGACTCATGGACCATGTAACTGACAAGGTGGCTGCTTTGTTGCCGCCCATCGATGAGATGCGTGTGTTGGGCGAGGCAAATGTGGCGCAGCTCTTCCATATCAAACAAGGACAGCGCCGAGCGCCCAAATGCATTGCTGGTTGTCGCGTGACAAATGGGATCGTCAGCCGGGCGAACGAGATCCGGATTCTCCGCGGCGATGAGCGTAAGGAAGTGTTTCGTGGACGCCTCGATACGCTCAGACAGGTGAAGAAGGATGTGTCTGAAATGCGCAAGGGCACTGAGTGTGGTATGTCGTTCGATGGCTTCGATGATGTGCAAATCGACGACAAGATTCAGTGCTTTACGATGGTGCAGGTGCCAGCTACGCTGAAGTGAGGGCACTCGCAAGTCGCAGTCGCCTCGATCGGCACCGATGGCATTGCGTGTATGCTAGGGATTGTATGTGCCAATGGTCTGCCGCGGCGAAGATCGGACTTGACCAGGTGTCTTTGTCTTTTAAGCCTCTTTGGTGCACAATCGATCAAGTGCTCGTATCCATCTATCTCCCTAGTACGCAAGTCGACGAAACAAAGCGGTCAATCTATGATGTCCATCGAAACCCCACCCCATAAGCAAGCGAAACAGGCCACCCGTCACTGGCACATACATCATACAATGATATTTTGAAAAAGAGTCAAGTCTTCTTACAGCTATCACAGTGCATATATGTATACCCTTTCTTTCTCTTGCTCAATGTGTATGGCTTCACGAGAAGGATCTTGTCCCGTTGTTGCACAAGGCTATGCAATCTTGATCAGGTCGATACGAAGATGGTGTCAAACTGTCTCCCGCACGGTGGTGTTGAAATGAGTCACCCTTCTTCTTGAAAGCATCAATTGGAGTTGTTTCGACCCTGCATGCGGCGCCCTTGCTTGTCCACCAGCCAGCCCTAAATGGTCACAACAAGGCATGCTGTCTCCGTCGCGTGCGTGTCATTAGTCCGATCGTGATCAGGTCTAGCATGGGGGAGAGGGTGGGTCGGAACTTCTTGAAGCAAGAGACATGACGCCAATCAGAACAGGCCCGCCCAAAAGGCTATAGTGCCAACGCGAAGGCAAATAGCTTGATCATCTCATCTTGGAACGCAAAAGGCAATAGTAGTTTGTCTTGGAACGTCAGCGCAAGAGGGCCATGCATTCTTTCTTGCACAGATCGAACAAGGATATAGCGGACCAATTTAGCAACTATGACGTGCAATGATCCAGAGTCTGACAGATAGAACTAATACAAGAGGTAAATGTGAGCGAGGAGAGATTTTTGTTCTGACAAAACTGTGCACATTGTACAGAGTAACGGAGCTCCAGCGCCATGCCATGCAAGGAGATACACCATGTTTCCGACTGACTGATAGCATTGCTTCAACCGTCTACGGTGCTTCTTCTAAGCGTTCCTTCTTCCTGCGTATCAATTACTTCAAACCTACGCCTCCACTTCATGAAGCATGTTCTGCACCTTTTTTTGCTCTTTCTCTGCTCCTTGCACCGCTAGGGCTGGCCTGATGATAACACGGCGCATTTTTGTACGGCTTTCCTCACGATAGACACGATCAAGAAATGGGCCACTTTAGCCACTTGCGCATGGGATATTGACCTGCGCGCAACAGACTCTATTTGCGACAGCATGAAGGGCAAGAAACACACCGTGTGGAGAGAGGCTCAAGCAACTGTGCAAGAACGCCCACAAACACAAAGACCACGCGGCTGGCGACTCGTTCTATGCAGTTCTCTAGTAGCTTGATACTACATCATGGTACGTAGATGTTGTAGGCTCGTTCGTACTCCTGCTTGCCACTTTGGTCGATAGCTCATGTGTTTTAGAGATTTGACTGGACTCATGCATGCCCGTACGAAATCGACCATTCATACCAAGACATTGGCGACAGTGCGCACGTGCGCACATGAATGAACGTAGCTGCCACATACCGCCGCGCATTGTTTGCCAGAGTGTCGTGCACCAGCATTGGCGTCGACACGTTCTACCATTCACTCCGTCAAGTCACGCAGACCGTGGTGCCCCAGACGGCAGCAGCAATTCTCGGCATTTCAAAAATCTCCACCTAAGCGGTTGCTTGTTCTGAGCGCCCTGCATTTTACGTGTGGGGTACCGCCGAGCTTGTCAGGAATACCGTTAACCTGGCCAATCATGATAGCGTCTTTGCCAAATCTTGTACCTTTCTCGAGTACGCTTGCCTCGGAATTGCATGCACCCTGCGTTCAAGAGCAAACTCGGGATGCCGAAAACCTAGTGTGAACATGCAGCGTCAAAGATATATAAATGGTATCTATTTGTTACATTGACCAGTACCTCGTTACAAAAGTACTTTCGACAATGTTCCGCTCTCTTCTTGCATCGACTCTGCTGCTGATTCCACTGGTATTCGCAAAGGACGACTCGTCTGTGTTCTACTGCTTCGCACACACTAGTGAGACTGGATTTGACCAGTGGCATATGAGTGTTCCTGCAACAGACAAGGTTTGCGAAACTCTGAGCAGTGGCCAGAAATACGCCGACGAAAACGGTGGATGCCGCGTCAAGCCATATGATGTCAAGTGGTTCAAGGAACGCTGTGGTTACCACCGCGAGGGTAACAGGGATCACAGTGCCGGCACAGTTCTTTCGCCTTCTGAGTAACAAACTCCTACCGATCCGTAGAAGGGTAGGCGACTCTAGTGTGGAATCTATTTCTCTCCGGTAGAGTATAGCGACGAATTTTGTGATTTTGTCAAGCCTGCATTTCATGGAGATGCAGTCATGGATCGAGCTCCGTATATCCTAGACACACGCTGGGAAACGGGACAATGTTGATGTCAAATTCCACGTCGCTCATATTGCCTATCATTCTTGTGCAAGACCAATCTCATAGATCACTACGGCGCCGGGAGCGGGAGTCATTTTGGAGATGATGTGAGATGTCCTGTACAATAACAAAGCACACACAAGCGACATTGTAGTGCCAGTCAGCACCAGTCTCGCATGCGTTAAAGTCTGTTCAATGGTACGTAAGGAGAGGGCTTCAATGACAAGACGATCAACCTTTATGCACTGCAGCATGTTGAACTTTGAAAAGAGACAATAAAAAAACCTGACAAGCAGCAATACAGATGCGAGTCAACGCGATTAAGTAACACGAGTTCCATTCTTTACTCCGTGTTAACACCGCTTGATCCCCTCTCCCCAGCGCGGTGGCTGTGTATGTCTCCCTCGCACTCGCAGCGTTCCACGAAAGATCATATAAGTGCTTTTCGTAGGAGTTATCTTGGTGGAAAGAACATTCCCACTGCTGAACATTCTAGAGTAGGGGACTTTTTTGTAGATCAGCACACGCTTCCCAGGAGTTTCACCGCTCCGATGTTATCCTATTGCCAGATTATTTGATGAGACATGCCATATAACTGAACAATGAAAACTGGCCCTCTGCTCCTGAATTATTTTGCGTCCAAATTTATCATTCCTTTAGAGCCATGCACCATTGGAGCTGCAGACCGGGCGCAATTGGAGAGATCGCGGACGTGTCAAGGGCAAAAAACGTGTTGATTTTCCTCCGTGGCCGCTCGATAAATGCCAACGATGTGGAGAACTTGAAGTATATATATATATGTGGGCCATACGCGCACCAACACGCTGGCTACACTGCCGACGATTCGCTCAATCCGACACTCAAGTAATCGACTGCACCAAACCAATACACATGCTAGCTGAATTTATTAGCCGCATTTCAACGCTGGTAGTAGGCTTCATTAGTTGTAGGACTTCAACGACTATCAGAAACCAACACGTTCGGATCGGAGTTCCCTGTCTGCCCAAACGTTTAGTGTGGAGAGACATGGAACTCTCATTGCATGCCAAGCTTCGTGCACCGTTCTAAATCAGCATGCAACTTGTTGGAATTCCGTGGTCTCCACATGCACGCTTGTTTGCTACAAGCGCCCTGAAATGTTTCAAGCGGGGTTGTGCCAAGCGTTGATTCGGGAATCCCAGTGACCTGGTCAATCATTGTAGTGCGAACACCGAATCTGGGCGCCTTCCATGTGCTTTCCTCGGAAATGCGTACATCATATACGCATATGGAAGCGTGGAACGTTTAGAACATACCGCGGGCATGCAGATGTGAAGCTATATAAAACGCATCAATTCTTATACTGTGCCTCACCGTACTACAGCAACATATTCAAGCATGTTCCGTTCTCTTGTCGCTTCAACTCTACTACTCCTTCCCCTCGTGTTTGCTAAGGACGACACAACCACGTTGTACTGCTTCGCTCGCCACAATGATACTGGACTTAGCCAGTGGCACGTGAGTGTTCCTGCAACGGTCAAGGTTTGCGAAACACTCAGCAGTGGCCAGAAATACGCCGACGATAACGGTGGGTGCCGCGTCAAGTCATATGATGTCAAGTGGTTCAAGGAACGCTGTGCCGATAACCATATGGGAAAGAGGGATCACAGCGCTGGCACAACGCTGTGGCCTTCTATCTAGTAACCCGATGCCATTTCGCATGAAGGTAGTTAGTCCTGGCTTACCATGCGTTTCACTTGAATAGGATTGTGCAATGAACTCATTTCCCTTGTGTGTTTGGTTTTATTTCATACATGTTGTGCGAAGACAGTTCATGTCGACTTTTTTTCTTTTGTACCGTAACTAGACGTCTCATCAGGTAGGGTACGATGGAATCTAAAGCGTCACAAGTGAATACAGCATGACAGCACACATGGTAAACCCAACGAATGATTTTAGTCTGCTATTGTATTCATATATTTTATTCTTCCCTGTGCGTTGGAAAATAACGTTCCCACATATTTACGACGATAGGTGCTGAGACTAAATGGTCTGTTCAAGCACATGTGCGGAGCCAACTTAAATTAATGCAAAGACTGCCCTTGAACCGACATGTCGCAAGAAAGATGTGAAATCCCCTCGATAGCGAAACTTATTCAAGGAAAATTTCATACAGCCAGGGTAAAAGGACAAGAGAGGCAATAAACTGGGACTAAAAGCATGTGACGACAGAGCGTAGTGATGCTCTTGTTCCTTTTTCTTACATAAATAAGAGTGTAGTACGGCACCGTGCGAGGAAATTGCGTACATTTTCCTCAGATCTACAGCGCTCTTTGAATGACTGAAATTCATGTAGGAGGATGTACCAATTGCTATTACGCTCCATGTATTCATAACCACTACTGAGGGTTTCATATATGCCTTGTGCCATGTCAAATGTCAATGCTCCACTTGCAACCCGGCGCTACTTTGATATCACTGACCAAGTAAGGCAGCCGCATGTTATCAACAATAAACTAATTGGTGCGCAGAGTGCAGAAACGTCGAGCAAAGAGGATGGCACGATAGTAGGGGGGGATTCTGCCTACGCCGCTCAAAGAAGTCATCTTTTTGCGCGA
>ERZ500990.376-NODE-376-length-15874-cov-4.694418_pt1 | contig 15874 bp, 13 predicted proteins | sample MGYA00248876_ERZ500990 | MGnify/ENA primary metagenome ERZ500990 (study PRJEB25958, sample SAMN03398517) | human skin metagenome | study: EMG produced TPA metagenomics assembly of the Human Skin Microbiome Metagenome (human skin metagenome) data set.
TCTTCCGATCTTGGGTCATTTGAGCGCCGAATATCCTCAAGTGACTTTTCCACACCATCTACGACGACCTCACGGCACACAGCATGCAATTCGGCATGTAAATCATAATCCTGGCTAATGATTTGAATAGGATAGTTGTCTGGATCACGAATGACAATCAATTGGCTTGAAGAGTTAATGGCATCTTCCCTGATTACACGTACTTTGGTGAGACTCCGAGTTCATCCATTGCAACACCAAGCTTTTCAAAGCGCTGGCGTGCAGAGATAATATCAGGGACAGTACATGTGATATGATGAAAGCCCTTCGTTACGTTAATTTGTTGGCAAACCTACCCCTGCATTTGCTTGGACATCAAAGTGATCGTCCCATTCCGTGCCACTTTCAGCTTTAGCCCGTGTGCCCCAAATACAAAACTTACTGCTTTTGGACAAGTTCAATCAAAGAGCTTGCAAGTCCAAATCCGCGACCAGACTTGTTCGACGGGAACTGGAGCCAGACTTTACTCAGATGTCTGGCCAGGTGAGCGAAACAAACGCCACATACCCTAAGTTTGCCTCGCGGACAACGCTCATTCCCAAAACTTCTTCGTAGAATGTAGCACTCAAACTGATGTCTTTTACATGAAAGCATATAGAATGAAACGAGTAGCCCTTTGTCTCACGCCATGGATTCGACATGGTTCTCGGTGTTGATGGACTCGGAACAATCGGACGCACTTCTCTTGTGGAGGAAAGCACGGTCAGTGTAACTTGTCACGCGTCCCTGATCAATTTACTTACGGGGAATTTCAGGGAGCAGGAACAAACCCGTTTGAACTCATTACCAAAGTCGCTTAGGGCTGCAGATTTCAGGCACAGATCGTGGTAGGAGATTATAACTACATGAAATGTCCATATTTTACCGTATGAATACGAGACGACTCAGGCTAGCTCATGATTTGCAATTGGGAGTCCGTAAAGCAGAGTCTCGACTGCTATTCATAAGTGCTCCGAATTGTATCTCGGTATCATTCCGCATGAAAAGTTTATGATTAGACCCGAGAATGAGTATGCGCCAAGTATATTAAGACCGTACGCATGAAGCTCACGATCCAAGATTGATTGCATGGATCCATCTATGCAAAGTTGTGTACATTGTTATGCATATTTGTGAAGCACCTGTATCTATCCAAGACGGATGGAAGTTGCATTGACAAAGAAACCTGATTCATTAGTAGCAAGTCATAAAGAAACTATCTGGGAGATGAAGAACGGCCCGAAGCCTTACAAATTGGTCTTCCCCTTGTGATAACGGCAAGGACACAATTCTTCGCTCCAACCAATAATCTCATATTTGCAGTGCGAGAGTCGATCAGAAGATATTATTAATCTCTGCGTAACTTCCAGCATGCCTGTGCCGAAAATTTACGGAAGACGCATCTCTATTACAACTCCGATTCATCTCATCAGACTATGCACTTAAAATTAGACAACCACAGATTAGATTCAGACAGTCTACTTTTCCTTCCTGACTAACGAAAAGCCTATGGGCTCGAATTCACGTCATGAAGGAAGCATCGCTCCGCCCATCTGAGCTGTTCACATAATTGCATAGCAAACAAACGGCGACAAAGATGTGGTTCAATAACATGGCTGCTACGGCGGCTAGATTGGATGTTGGCGACTCAGGAAACGCGGAATGCATCAAGAAAGAAACTTTTAATCGCAAAGGCGATGACATTACACGATTCGGTGCATTGGTCATAAGTCAAATAGTGCCTAGCCACTCGCATTTCACTATAAGCTTTTCATCGTAGGTCGCGATCTCGTCACAATAGGAAAAAGTCTGTGGGCAACGATAGCAAAAACTGTTATTGGGTGTTAACCTGAGACGGTTGGAGATACTTTTGGATCTCGGTGCACTTCGCAATTTTCAACACGAATTCTTCGCCGCAGGAGATTCGGGTAGTTTTCATACTTCGAGCGTCCCAGAACAGCCAACACAAAGAGACCCGATAAGTATCATGTCCAATCTGCATCTCCTGATGTTCACAATTTGTCCAAAATTTCTTTATACATTTGCCTGAGCCTTCGATCCTCAAACCTTGACAGTTTGCGAATACTGATACGGCTAGTACAGAAACATCGGCATGTCATCGACTTATTCCTCCCACCCATTTCGCCGTTTTAGCTCGAATATGTCAACCACTTTTAACCTCATGCCAAAGTTCGTTAACTACGTTCTCATGTTAACTCAAAGGCAGACAAAATCATGTGGCCAGAAGCAGGGGTATAGACCAGGGGTCTTAAACGTAGCCCTATCATATTTGACGAATGAAAAACCAAACCGCAGTTAGGATCGCCAAAAATGGAAAATTGCGCACTCACCACAAAAGTTGCGACAGCGCGAACTCAAAAATCATTGGATATGTTCGCAAGTTCGCACACTTTGCGGTTCTACGGGGGCCCGCACCCGACTCCCATCGGTACGAATATTGGAATTATTTCTCTCAAATAGCTTCTAGCTCGAGACTCCATCGTCCAACCATACTACAGTTTGTATAATTAGTAATTTGTGCTATAGCTTTCGAGGAACGTGTCTGGGCCCGGGCCAGAATCTGAAAAAATGAGTCAAATTCCTGTTGGCTCATTGGTGACCCATGATCCCAGCAATTGCGCAATAGTTACGGCCTCGGTCACAGTTCGTATAAATATCGCTTGCCTGCGTATGCGGCTCGCTCAATAGACATGTCCCAGCCCCTGCCTATCCCGCGAATACCTGGAGATCGTATCCTTGGTAGCGAAATTTCGCGTGACCTAGAACATCGGCTTTGCGATGTATGTGGGTTAAAGTCGAAAAGATTCACACCATCGCTTCCTGTCGCTTTTAGATTACAATCTCTTAAATCGATTTTGAACGAGGATTATTGGGTATGCGAGAAATCAGATGGAGTGCGCGTGGTCGTGTTTCTTACCACGTCGCTTACGTCGCACGAGCAAGAATTGTATCTAGTGGATCGCAAAAATACCTTCTTCCGTGTCGACCTGCGCATGAGCGATGAAATTGACCGTCAGAGCAACGATCTTCACGATACAGTCTTGGATGGTGAGCTCGTATATGAGACAAGCGAGGAGGGTGTCAATAAAACCAAGTTGCTGTTATTTGATTGCTTGGCAATCAACAACGAAAATGTGACGAAGCTCCCTTTTCAATGGCGCTATGCGTGTCTTCAAAATCAAGTACTTCCCATCATTGAAGCATTTCTTCGAAGACGTACGGACATTCGTTCGACCTTGGGTTTTGAACCTTTACTCAAACCCATGTCGCGAGCATATGACGTTGCCAGTATACTGCAAAAAATGCCTAATCTACAGCACCGCACGGACGGCTTGATTTTCACGTGTCTCCACAGCCCCTATACATTCGGGTCTAATTTCAAGATACTGAAATGGAAACCGCCTGGGTATGTGACCATTGATTTTCTTCTTCGATTCAAACAAAATATGTCAGAAAAATCTACCTGCCGGAATACAATGGATAAAATGATCGAGAAGCCTTCGCTAGAGCTTCACTTACGAACAAATGACAACTCACACGTATATTTTGATGATATTGCAATTGATGACGATGAATGGACGAGATGGAAACAATGCGGCACTTGTCTTGATGGTCGAATTGTTGAATGTGCGCCAATTTTTGTCACTTCTTGCACCGGCAAAATCCGTGAGAATTGGAAAATAATCCGTCTTCGGGAAGACAAAATTGTCGCAAATCACTACTCTATCATAACTCGGACCCTTGAAAGTATTCATCATGGTGTATCAGAGAGCAAGCTGGTCAAATCTGTTCCTGGTATAACTCGGAACTGGTTTCATCCTAAACGTCGTGCTAAAAGAATCCGATTTGAAAGCACCATGCCCTCTATCCTCCCATCCAAATAATTCATGTGTACTATATTTTGCAGTCTTTCCGTTACGGATCACATCCCTTAATGACACACTACTCAAATTTCCTATATGTAGAGAAACTGACTGACTCTGTTACACTTATTCGAGATAGCGAACGCAAAATTATTTTTCACAGCTGGGTGATCAGAATAAATTCGGCATGCACGGCGCACATTAACAAACCGCAGTTAGATAGTGAGCTAAAAAAAGTGGAGCCCCGCGTAGAAACATTTGTTTTCACTAAGCTCACGATCATTTCAGACTCTGTGTGTTTTCGGGTGAGCGAATCAACCGCAGAATGGTAGAAGCGTCACATAAAATTTATATACTGTTATTTTAAGTTTAACGCGACTAGATCTTATCTTGTTCCTGCAAAGAGAGAAAACAGGTTGGCATGAATAATCTATGGACCTAGTAGGTCGCTTGAGCTCCGTTGAAGACTGCATGGTTTGGCGACATACATAGCACATCAAATTATGCCGCAAGCTTGATGTTCAACTTGTTTCTTGTCTCGAGGAATTACAGGCCTGTGTTTTCATAAATTTAGTACATGCTGAATTCTATGTGGGATTTCGGTACTTCGTTCGCACTGAATGTATCAGGCCACATTCGCTAAATGTATAAGCAAGATCTTGTCTGAGAAGAATTATCCATCATTTTCGAAGTTTTCTTTACATTCTATGTGATGTAATGTCTTTCTCGTACGATCGTAGCTCGCTTCCTCTTCACAGATATCGGGTTTACCGCGTCTATCCGCAAGCGACTCCACCACAAGGCCTTAATATTCCCCTTAAACGGCACTAACATGAGTATATTACATTCATTAAAAGCATAAACCAGGTTTGATCATGTTTGCCGCAAAAAACAAATCGAGTTCAAGTGATCAGGCATTACAAAAGTCTTGCTTCTGTCGTAAATAGGGATCAGATATACACACGCGGGCCTCTTTGCAAGTCCTTTCAGAAATCTTCATGAATCGCGTAGTTGATAATCAGTAGTAGACTTTCGAGGCATGTTTCAATGAATATTGTCCCTCAATTTTTTGAAGTAGCTTACAGGAATATGATGCCGCCCCTTTGACATCAAGGCCTTGATAATAGGTTCTTGGTGAAATCCATATGTCGAATTTGAGCACATATTCGCGTAATAGATAATTCGCTAGTAGCAACAACATATTAATCTGTCAAGAAATTTGAGATCGAGTTTTCTAACTTTTAAGCTAGTATGATCTCATAGCTTCTCAAAGAGATAGTGGCTTCGCTCGACTTAATTGAAAAAGCTTGATTGCGTCCATTTCCCTACAACCATATCGAAGATAGTATTCAGTTGGCTCATGACTTGGACGCCAATATGACATGAAAATATTTGAAAAAATCACATTAGAGTCCTTGCACTAGATTCAATACCATAAATCACCCTAAGCACGTGTACATTAAAAGAATCCCCAGACAACCTATACGTCTTCTGGAGCCACTGCAGGAGGAGGGCACGGTCAAAGTACTTTGTCACGCGTCCCTGAACAATTTATGGATGGGGAATTTCATGGAGCAGGATCGATCACGTTGGAGGCCAACAAACATCTCGCCCGAGTCGTAAAACCCTGGACACATTCATGGCATGAAACTGGAACTTTAGAGTGTTGCCTTTCTTGGATATGCGTAATTTTGGTACTCCAATTCTATAGCATGCAAGTGATAGTATGCAAAGTCTGGTCTGCTATCCACATGACCTCCAAATTCGAGCTCTATTGTTTCTCGGATGAAAGTTGTCAGAATTACTAACACATCATACATTGTACATCATTTGAGAGTCATAATTTACAGATTAAGCACATAGGCAAAAATGTATGCTAGTAGTCTGGTGTGCAAGGTACCTCATGCAGGGTTGTGAAAATTGGCATCTGTCCAAGCAAGATGCAACTTGTGTCAACACAAACGTTTCACTGATGGTGATGATGCATGACAAAATTCCGTTTGGAGAGACAGTGACGAATTCGAACTCACAGAAATGATTTACTTTGGGTAATGCTTGTGTTAACGTAACTTATTATGGAAATCGCACATTAAGCATTCAAAAAACCCATGCGGTTGCCAAAATACATGCGCATGTGGGAAGTTTTGATAATCGTACCTCTCACAAGACTATAGTTCATTTCTACAGGTTGAGCTTTACGAAATACACAGCTGCAAAGTTGATTCGTGCTTTGTTTTCGATCTCTATGGAGAAGCTGGGAGACGAATTCCTTCGTTGCCAACAGATTAACTACTTGTTGGCTTCGCGAATACATGGTATCAAATATAGGGATGATTTGATTTCACATTTATACAACATGTAGAACCGGTATGGGCTACGTTGAAGAGAACGCAAAGTATGTGTAAGAGAACATGTCCGAGACATGTAACAACTAAGATCGAATTGATACGCTATCCATGCGTAATGAATTGTTGAATAGCGTACATCTTGACGCTAGCCCTTCATCTCAGGCACACCCTTCTTCCAGCCATCTTGACTCAACGTTTTTCAGGTTCATGGCCAATCATAGAGCAAAAGTGAATGGACGCGAACTTGTCGTGATCTATACCCCTGCTTCGGAGAGGAGCATTGTCCTATCCCCGGGACAGATTCTTTGCCAAAAGGTTTCTGGGGGTCTCGCTAGTTCGAATGTACGGATTCATTGTTACAAAGACAATGCCGTTCATCAAAAACAACTTCGACCCCTTCCCCTCGAAACTCATACAACAGCGCGAAGATCCCCTTTAGCCATTCGCCTAACCCTAACAACTTCATGATAGTCAGCAAATCCTACAGTGATTTGCACACGAGCAGTAAAAATTCATCACTTTCCGCCCCGATCGATTTTGACACTGAGCTAACACTAACAACCAATCACCCATATCCTCGACCAAGCCATTTAACTACGTTCGTAATTCTTGGAGGGTGGCCGAATCGTAAGATTGAGAAGCTTGAGCGGAAATCCGAAGCCTAAACCAACACGAGATTTGTACCAGCAAATCGAAATAGAACGTGCAACATGCTATGTCATATTCGGAAAGACGTTAGTTCACTGTAATGCTTGCCGCAGCGATCTGAAAACACCGACACTGGTATACCCTCAAGTCCACACATCTTTTGCATACATTGAATGCCAAGACAATTGTCACAGTGTCATGAATTTTGAAAATAAATTTCAGTATACTATCCAACTCGGAAACCTATTGCCCAATCACATCACAATTTAATATAGTTTACTAATTGCGTGACGGAGTTCCATAAACGTGCCAAGACCTCAAGCCAAATCCGAGAGGCTGACTGAGAAACCTGCTTATTTGTTAGTGGCTCACTTCGTATTACTGATGCTTGAAATAATTAACTTGGTCGTGGCTTAAATATACATGGATCTCATTGCGTGCTACCCTAGCATCATCGGCACGCATGCCCCAACTCCCGCCCTATCCGCAAATTCCTGGCGAACGGATTGATGATAGAGAAGTGTCACGCGAGCTAGAATGTCGAATGTGCAACGTATGCGGGATCAGACCAGGAACTTTCATACCCTCACTACCTGCGAGTTTCACGCAAAAGTCATTCAAATCCATTCTAAATGAGGATTACTGGGTATGCGAGAAATCAGATGGCATTCGCGTTATAGTATTCCTCACCAAACGACCCAATACACAAGAACAAGAGCTATATCTGATGGATCGCAAAAAAACATTCTTTCGCATTGACATGTGCGCAAGCGGAGATTTCAGCAACCAAATCGGTATTTTCAGCGATACTGTTCTTGATGGTGAACTTATACTCGAGTCAAATAAAGACAAAATCAATACAACCGTATTGTTATTGTTTGATTGCCTTGCGATAAAGAATGAAAATGTGACCCGGCTCCCTTTCCAATGGCGCTATGCATGTCTCCAAAACCAAATACGTCCAAGCATTCACTCTTTCCTTGAAAAAAGGATACATACCAATGCAACATTAGGGTTTGAGTTTCGAATCAAACGCATGATGCGTGCATTTCAAATTAGAGACGTACTGCAAAGCATGCAGCAATCACCTCGCTGCACAGACGGCTTAATTTTCACATGTCTCAGCAGTCGCTATTCGTTTGGGACGAACGTTAAGATCCTTAAGTGGAAACCCTCGCAGTCGCTCACGGTCGATTTTCTTATTCGAGTCAGACCGGAAGTATATGAAGGAATTGGTTCCAAGAGGAGAGCAGATGCAGCTCATGAGAAGCCCGTGTTTGAACTATATGCTCGAACAAATGATGATTCACACGTATATTTCGATGATATGAGACTCAACGACGACGAATGGGCTCGTTGGATGCAATTTGGAAATGCCCTTGACGGACGGATTGTAGAATGCGCACCATTTCTCGTCTCTTCGGGCACGGGCATAAGCCATACATCTTGGAGACCCGTTCGTCTTAGGGACGACAAAATTGTCGCAAACCATCAGTCTGTGGTTACCTCGACCCTTGAAAGTATCCATCATGGCGTATCAGAGGAGAAGCTCTCGGATTCTGCTTCTAGTGTTGCTGAAAATTGGTTTAACCCCAACCGTTGGGCTCGTAGAGTCCAGTTCGAGAAGAACCAGTCACGCGTCTTCTCCGACTTGCATTTGTATAGTTAAACTTGCATTCTATTTATACAACATCGTGACTCTCGATGAAGTTTGGACATCTTTAAATAATGAATTTTTTGTAATATAATAGTTATTTAAGCAGGGACGAAGGATATGAACAGTTTCAAATCGCAGGCAAGGAATAAGGAAAGAACTAAACATGCATGATGCATTTAAACGCCATTTTTGACGATCATGAAAAATGGAAGGCCCAGAGAGAAATTTATATTTTTCTCATCCTAATAGATGTCGCATCAGGACTATTCCCGTCACCGTTACATTTCAGACCACACATGAGCGTATTGGACGCTCAAAATGACATCGTAGTTATGGCAGCAGCAAATGAACGACAAATAAACGGGTTTGTATCTTCGTTAGTAGTGCATGGCAACAAGGTCACGTACTACTTTCATTATGAAGAGACTAAAATGACAATTCTAGTATCTGTGCTAAGATAGTAGACTCGGCATTAATCAAAGGCTGTATTGTTCTGGTACATACTTGTACGTAGTGTAGGAGAGTTTATCCCTCGTTTCCCTTACGAGTCGCTGCCTTTCTGGAGATATGTGGGCTGCCTGTTGGCTAAGCATAATCTTGGGTGTAGACCATTAAACACCAAGGGTTATCCCACACATGAAGAACGATGCCCTCGCCTGGCTACCTAACAATAAGTCCAAATTTTCAACCGAGCACAGTTTAATCAATTCGCTAGACTCCTTTCCATAGAATCACCCTAACTACATGTACAATAAAAGAATCCCAAAACAACCTATGCGTCCTCTGGAGCCACTCCATTTGCGTTTGAATCTTCAATTTTGTGGCCATGACTCTGCACGTAACCTTTCTTAATGCGACCTTTAGCATCGTACCGACGTGGGAAATCTCTCTCGACGCACACAACATCAAATGGATTCCAAATGCTGGCACGTGCAAATATCTCGTCCATTTCCTCCAAACTGCGACCAGCCGTCTCAGGGAAAATCCACCACGATGCTGGAGCCATCAACAAGTTGATAACGCAGAAAATCAGGTAGGTATAGTTTCGAATGTTGTGGAATGCAACAGGAGTTATCATGACGACCATGAAATTGAAGAGCCAGTTAGCACTCGTTGAAATGCCATTGGCTTGAGCTCGAATACTGAGCGGAGTGCATTCTGCCGGGTACAGCCAAGTCATACCCAGCCAACCAATCCCAAAGAAAGTGTTAAACACAAACAGCATGACACAGGCACCGTACGCATATCCTTTATTTTGGGCTTCACCAGGTTTCATTTCACAGAAGCCTGCTGCACCTGTCGTTGCGCAAAGTTCCGGATCAACTTGGACGTCTTGATATTGAAGGGCGCTCTTGCTCATCAAACCAGTCAGCACGGCCATCGTGAACGACATGCCAAGAGCACAAAAGATCATAAGCTTTCGCCGACCTATGCGTTCGACAGTGAAAATTGCAACGATGGATGCCAGGAAGTACTCTGTACCATTGCAAGCTGCAAGGATGCGAGACACAACGTCAGTCATACCGATATTGTTTTGGAAAATGGTCCCTGCGTAATAGGTGATCAAGTTGATGCCGCTAATTTGTTGGAACATCTGGATCACGAATGCTAGTGCCGTTCGATGGAAGTTGTGACTTTTTCCTTGTTTGAACAAGTCGCTCAGCCTGGCCTTGCCTGAAATTTCTAGACCCTCACGGATCTCGTCCAACAAAGTGTCAATGATTGGATCACCGCGTGGGCGCTCGTTCAGCGCCGAAAGCACGCTCCGTGCTTCGTCTTCACGACCAACAAGCACAAGCCAACGCGGGCTTTCTGGAAGCCAAATCGTGATGAAGGTGGGAAGAATTAACAGCAGCTGAAATGCGATAGGGAAGCGCCAAGCAACAGAGTCTATGCTAGTGGCAGCTTTGAAGCCCGCCTGCTCAGGATGAATACCACTTGACTTGTCGGCCCAGAATAATGCGAAATCGACCCAGTAAGATACCATGATACCAAAGGCAATCAGCGACCCTTCGATCATGATAAGCATGCCACGAAGGTGTGGTGCGGAGCATTCGGATTGCCATACAGGAATGGTGGAAGTATGTTGACCATTACCGATGCCGGCGATGATACGTCCTACCCAGAGCATGGCTATGTGCTCGCCAATAACCTGGATGACTGCACCCACTGCCATCAACACGCTGCCAATCCAAATCATTGCACGACGACCGAGCAAGTTTCCCCAAAGCAAGCACGAGATGGAGCCAAGAAAACAGCCAATCTCGTATATGCCAATCACAGCGCCTTGCATTCTTGAGTGCGTGTCAGCGTTCATGTCGGGAAATTTTTGAAGAAACGATGGTAGAGTGAGAAGACTGCCCATGACACCTTGATCGTAACCGAACAAAACGAACCCCACACCTGCGGCAATAGCAATCAAGAAATTGAGCTTTGAACCCGAGAGACCGACGAATTTGACATGTTCATTTGGGACAAGGATGGATTGGGTAGATGGAGTGATGGAACGCTCCACAACTTTGATGTCAGACGTGAGCTTTTCTTTGTCCTCAAGCTCTTGCATGGCGAATCCTTCTAAGGCGACAAGTTGTGCCTGAAGAAGCAGAAATAGTATGGAGAGGGGATCCAAACTTTTCTTCTTTATTTATGCTGCCACAAAGCACTCGTCGGTCTCGCGCCATAGTTTCCCCATTGCGAAGAGTATCCATATTAGACAGCTTTTGTGGGGAAACCCTTTGGCTTGCATATGCTAAAGCCATGAGTTAGCCACATTTAGCCTATGAAACCCTGCATTTAACAAGTAATTCTTGGGCGAGCCCTTCAACAAGAAACAAGGGCGAATAAGATTGGCCCCTGTCGTATGCATATGCAATCCATGCCGGAAAACGACGTGTCGAACCACGCCTGCGCACGTGAACAAAGATGCAATCACATCATTGGTCCAACCATCTCCCTATACACGTCAGAATCATCACAGGAAGGAGCTAATGGCAAAATGACTGGACAGCTATGATGTGCCGAAGCAACTCAATGCCAGTTAAGAACTATAGACCACGTGCAAAGGTGGGGCGCCAAACCTAATGGACAACGAGTAGGCCAAGGCTTTGTGACTCCAGTTTTACATCGGCGCGGCAAGCATTTTTTTTGCGCCATCCAACCGAGAGACGTATCACCTGTACGCCCACAAGAATGATGTAAATATTGATGGGCTTAATCAGACTCATTCCTGGTGAGATGTACGCTTGTAAACTGTTTCACAATATCACTCGCACAAATCCGATTGCTGTTCTTTGATAGATGCGGCGAGTGGTAGTATACTACAAAGTTTTGAGTTCAGTTTCATCTCTGTTCAATATCCCTTGTGTCGCTAATAACCATGCATGTTTTTTGGCATCTCATTTACATGCTGTCGCGGATGGGGCAAACTAGAACCATGTTCGATCTTGCTCTATGATCCCCTGTGGCCGATCGATGATCATCACATGCGCTAATTATACAATGCATGTGCCTCGTTAAATGTACAGATATGCATGATACCGCAACGAAAAAAATATTACTAAAGAATATTGAGTCCTCTCAGGCAGATTATCTGATTCCAGACATGGACATTTTCGTTGACGCCCACATAACCAAGAAGACTCGGATGATTAGCTTGTAGGCCTTTAGACCACAGCATTCATTATGGACAGCATCTATGGCTTCATCAGTCATGTATGGCGGGTATACTATCCCGAATTTGAAAAGCCAACTGAGACTGGTGAATTAACGGACAAGCCGGAGGCCAGACTGCCTGATGAACATGAAATAGTTGAGTATGACGCAAAGCACAATTTGAGTGAAGATGATGTTAAGCAAGTCGGTGTTGCAATTGCAGAAGCGACATATGCTGTGACTGGGTATACATGGTACTTACTCGTGATTTTCCTATGGATCGCGTATTTCGTGTTTGCACTTGATAACCAAACGGCGCTCAATTTTGCATACAATGCAACAAGTCAACTGGAGAGTGATCAGGGGCGGGCGATGGAGACATACTCACAATCATATACGGCCCAGTCATTGTTTGTGGCTATTTCTAAGCTTTTTATCGCCAAACTTGCTGATATTTTTGGTCGGTCTGTCGCAATGATGGTTACGATTTTCTGTTATACACTAGGATTCTTGATTATGACTGTTTCACAGTCTGGTAACAATTACACTGGTGGATCTGTATTTTATGGTATCGGAAATTCCGGTCTCCAAATGGTTATTTGGATTATCTTGGCTGACATTTTGTCGGCAAGATTCCGTGTACTTGGCTACGGTTTTGTGACGCTCCCGATTTTTATAACTTTCGTGGTGGGTGCCAAGATATTGAAAGCTCTCATCGCTTCGAATTGGCGATGGGTGCCGGGGATGTTTTGCATATTGGCGCCCGCAGTATTGACGCCAATCTTGTGTATGCTGTTGTATCTGGAGCACAAGGCTAAGCGAAGTGGGATTGTACCTCGTCACCCGTATTTGAGGAAAGGCTTCCATCACGCACTTTGGGAATTTTTCCTGGATGTTGACCTGGTTGGCTTGGTGCTTCTTGTCGGAGGCTTTGCCATGATTGTTGTGGCTCTCATCCGTGCCAGTAGCCCGTCCATTGTTGAGTCTACTTGGTCGAGTGCCTGGGTGATTGGATGCTTGACGGTCGGTCCGATTATTCTGGTGATTCTTCTTCCGCTATATGAATGGTTTATCTCACCACGTCCTTTCCTGCGCCTATCTTGGATGAACTCTGATGTCTTGATTGCGTTTGTGGTGGGCTTTTTCGACAACATGGCATTTATGTGTGGCTTCCAAGTGGCATACAACTGGGTCTATATTTCTTATGGTTATAAGGCTTCGGATGTTGATCTGGCTAACTATTTCACGAATTCAGATAATCTTGCATTAACGTTCTTCGGTGTGGTGGCTGGCGTTATTATTCTGTTTACGCGACGATTCAAGTGGTTTTTGGTGGCTGGCGCTGCGATTCGAACGATCGGTTTTGGCCTTCAGATCAAATACCGCACGCTAGACACCTCCATGACCCAAGCTGTGTGGGCACAGATTGTTCAGGGTATTGGAGGTGCTTTCTTGGGTGAAGTAACAACATTGCTAAGCCAAATAACTGTGCGGCACCAAGACGTGGCCATGGTCACTAGTGTATACCTTACGTTGTTTTCCCTGGGCAGTACGATCGGCCTTGCTATATACAATGCTCTTCTGGATTCTCACTTTCCCGCGGCTTTGGACAAGTATGCAACTCTACTTTCTCCGGTGCATAGAGCTTTTGTAGCGGCTAGTGGGCCGTACAGTGCACTTACCTCCGGACCAAATTTGGATCAGCATCCAGAGATGAAAAGGCAAGTTGGCATGGCATACAATGAATCAGCAAAGCACGTTTTGTACTTCTGTATTGGCATTTCAGCAGCACTCATTGTCATTACGCTCTTTGTTCGCGACTGGGTCCTCCCTCGCTCCCACAACGTCGTGAGTAACGAACTGCCAGAGAAGAACCCCTTGCATATGGCATCAGATACGACCTATGATCAGGCAATCCATGATGCAGAACAATCGAACATGGACTCGCCGACATGCTCATCCCCTACAGAAAAGACGACGGAAGAGCATGTACATGAGCATGATATGTCGCAACAGCGTGACATAGTCAACATGGGTGCTTCTACGCAGGATGTGGTCGTCACCGGGAATTAGGGGAATGTAAGCCCGATGAGAGGATAGTGTCGGCGCTTAGTACGATGCGCTTGCACAACTCGAGCGCGTATGAAAAATGTGCCTATGGAGCATCATGATTGACGTAAGAGATGCCACTCCGCTCGGGCGTACCAAGTATCTCACAACGCATGGGTCCACCAAATGACCATGGGCATTTGGCTTTTTTGTGGGCACGCAAAGTGCAGCTGTTTTGCCCGCCTCGATGTGGCAAACTTGGCAATGTCTACGAAGTATATGCTCATACGCGTACATTTTTCAGCTTGAGTTTGGGGTCGCAAGAGCCATTTCATAGTGTAGGGAATAGAGTGAAGCGTTAATACGGGTATGTTGGAATAGGAATTATGAAGAAGAGGACGACGGCGCATGCTTTGCATTATCTGCTTTAGCCAGCTGAGCCCATGTACGCCGAGCCATGCTCAGCAGGGAAGCCTGAGCTGAGCCAGGCGCGTCGCTATGTGGACGAAGTACTTCAGGTATGCCCTGGTCACTACCGTAGCACATATGCATTTCGAGAGGGATGCGGCCAAGGACAGGAACATTGAGTCGATGCGCGAGAGCTTCAAAAGACTGTGCGGACCCAAAAATGGGATATGTTTTTCCTGTGTCGGGTGCAAGAAAGTGCGCCATATTGAGGACAAGCCCCAAAATCGGGACTTGAACTTTTTGAAACATAGTGATGCCCTTACGCGCGTCGACAAGAGCAACTTCTTGCGGTGTGCTTACAATCACCGCGCCGTCGACCAGCACGAGTTGGCTCAAACTCAGTGCGACGTCGCCAGTGCCCGGCGGCATGTCGATCACAAGCACATCGAGCGACTCGTGTCCGGGTGCCATGGGATCTGAATCAGGCGTCATACCAGCGCGCCAATCGACGTCGAACAGCAGTTGCTGGACCGCCTTCATGACCATAAGACCGCGCCACACGACCGGAGTATCAGCATTGGATCCTGATGACTGCGGTGGAAGGAGGAATCCCATTGACATGCACGGGATTGAGTAGTTCGTCAGAGGGAGAAGCGCATTTTCTGCAGTAAACGTCAGTCGATGCTAATTGTCCACAAGCAGAGACGTACGTTTGGTCAGCTCAGGCTCGCCGAGGTCTTCGAGGTGCATGAGTTTTGGCACGCTTGGGCCGAACAGATCCAAATCCAAAAGTCCAACGCGAGCGCGACGCCCTAGTACATCATTTGATGTGGCTGCGAGTCCCAGTGCGAGGTTCGCAGCGATTGTACTTTTCCCTACACCACCTTTGCCACTTGCTACGGCAATCACCCGTTTTACGTGGGGGATAGGCCGTTTTGGTTGCGGACCGCTCCCACGACGAGGCATGATTGGCGGGTACTTAGCATCGTTTCGTGGAAGGCCCTGGCGCGATGAGTTAGCGAGCTTGGGTGCCAGCGTGTGCCTGTATGCTCACGTACCAGTGGATTTTCATGGGCGCTCCAAATGGACGTACCAAAACGCCGTTGCCACATACCTAAGGGTTGGGCGCAATGGTGTGCACGAAACGATTTGACATTGCCCCACCGACGAGGAGTGTGGCACTAATCATGTCCGTGTCGCATTATCGCCGA
>ERZ500990.377-NODE-377-length-15847-cov-4.615312_pt1 | contig 15847 bp, 15 predicted proteins | sample MGYA00248876_ERZ500990 | MGnify/ENA primary metagenome ERZ500990 (study PRJEB25958, sample SAMN03398517) | human skin metagenome | study: EMG produced TPA metagenomics assembly of the Human Skin Microbiome Metagenome (human skin metagenome) data set.
CGGCGACCACCGAGATCTACACTCTTTCCCTACACGACGCTCTTCCGATCTAGTGATGCCTTGAACTGCGTACCAAGCGTCGGCTTCTTGCTCGCAATACCAGGGCCTGACACCTTGCGTGTGGAGGGCTGTGGCAGCGCCGCATCTGCTGCAGCACGAGCATCGAGTACAGACTTGAGGAATGGCGAGCTTGTCGATCCTAAAAGCGCCAAGTGCTCATCGGGCACGGTGTCTTTGTTTTTCTCCATGAACCCATCGACGTCATATGTTACGTCTAATGCATAGTGCTTGACGGTAAATGCGGACTGTGAGCCAAAACGGGGCTTCGTCAAGAACTTCTGGAACTCAGGCTTCGGCTGCAACTGGCTGTACACTTTCTGAAGGAACGATGCATCCTGCCCAGACGGAAGTCTTGACTCTTCGTCTAGTAGGGACAACAAGCCGAACTTCGACTCAATCATATCGATGCACGGCTGGTTGTCGGCAAAATTGATAAACTGCCATGGAATCTGTTCAGCCACGTATTCTTCTTGCTCAAGCTTGAAGACATGGCGATTGAATTCATGTTGCAGTCGCTCATTCGCATAATTGATGCAGAACTGCTCATATGAGTTTGACTTGAAACACTCGAAGCCGTAAATATCAAGAACCCCAATCATCGAAGCAGCAGCTGCTTCATCACGCGGCGCAAGTGATTTGTTCATTTGGGCAACGAGCCAGTCAAACAAGCATGTGTAAACATACTTGGCCACCGAGTCACGTACCGCTGTAGCCTGTGCCTGAGAGAGATTTGAGACAATTTTTTCACCTCGTAATTGCATCTGGCGCTTCAATGTCCATTTCCGAAGCTCATTCGCATCGACGCCAAGGAACATGGCTGCTTGAAGGAGCGCCGGATCTTCAGGAGCCATATTCGCATCATTTCTCGACGCTGTAATAGCAACATTTCCCAGGTGAAGTAGCGCTGCAAGGATTTCGAAAATATGCATCTGCGTGACTCGTGCAACGCCAATCGTCGTAAAGGCATCAACTGTGGCCTGAAACTCCGCTGCGTCATCGACGCCAGGGATCGTAAGGTATTCCTCACTGCCCTGATGCAAATAATGAAAGTCGGAAGCCTTGGTGATGCCCAGTTGCGCTCGTAAATCTTCAGGTGCCCCTGCACATAGTTGATAGAAGATGTGGTAGTTCCGCTCCACATCTGGTTGATATACAAGGCGCGAGCGCTCCAGAAGATATGTACGCATCCGAGCACCAGCAATTTCGTGTCGATCGTCAAAAATGATTTCCAAATACTTGCCAAAGCGAGAGGAGTTATCATTTCGCGTTGTCTTGGCGTTACCAAAAGCTTCCATCACAGGATTAGTGGCAAGAATAGCCTGTTCCGTTTCACTCATGACATGAGACCCAGGACGTCGAGATGTCATATTGTCCGGGTCCTCGACTGTAGCAAAATAGCGCATAATGTACTTGGCCGACATAGTCTTACCCGCACCACTCTCGCCGCTGACAACGATCGTCTGATTTTTACCGTCACGGATCATGCAGCGATATGCATCTTCTGCCACAGCAAACAAGTGCGGCTCCAATTCTCCACGTCGACGTCCTGCATACGCCTGGATGATCTCTGGACCGTACAGATTCAAGTCAAAGAAAGGGTTCACCGCAATGAGCACTATGCCTGAATACGTATAAATAAAACGCTGCTGATACCTGTTCATGATGGTATACAATACAGACGCTTCATTCAGATGACTCAAAGATGTCAGATCATCAGAAGCTTCCAGCAATGGTGGATTCCGCAGTGGTGGTAGCTCCCTCTCCACGCCACCTGGCGCCTCGATTTTCGCCATAGTGGTTTGTACCACTCGCTCATCACCAGATTCGTCCAGGTTGAATAGCAAAGAAACATTACCATCCTGGTCAACCGCCGGCTCTTTGGTGAGAGTGCCACTCACCCACCCTTGCACTTCATCAGGAAACCATGCTTTGGTGCCCGCCTCGTATGCCGCTAAGGGTTGAGAGACTGGCGGCATAGTGCACGGAGTGTACAATAATTTAGCGAGTTCTCTAGTACCTGTGCTTCGCCGCCGCGATCGACGGTATGTCGGATATGACCGTGTTCCCCAATCGCAAGGCTGCACAAGCGTATGTCGTCGTCGCTCGCGGGGTGCAAGGGACTTCGAATTGTACTCGGACGAGCCGCGTATGTCAGGGGCGAATAATCACATGATCCATCACATGATCTCTTATCGACGTGTGTGTGCAGGTGTTTGTGGAGGTGACAACAAGCTCGTGCTCAGGTGGTGCATTAGTGAGTGTGTTCGCTCACGCGTTTCGCCAGCCTTTTGTCTCGCCCAGCCGAGCTCAAGTGCGACATGTCGCAAAGCTCGTATGCGAACTCGGCTGGCAAAAGCAAGCGCCAAGTGCAATCTGAGAGAATGAAAGCATTATCTGTGCGTATGTTGTGCTAATTCCTAGTTATCGAACATGTTATCCACAAGACTTCGCTATGCTGTATTCAAGGTCGAAAATGGATGGACTCGACAGTCGCTCTCCGAAGTCGAAAACCTCTTTTATCGCAGACAGGTCAGCTTGTCGAAACCATCTAATTTTTCGAAAGAATCACCAAATGTGTTCGACAATAGAAAGTGTCCGGGCTCATCACCACCGTCGCCCACTTTGCGTGGTGATACCCCTCAGCATGGTCGACCATTAGGGTCTTTGCATGATTCGGCTACTTATGCAGACTTCTGGAATCACATTGATACAACCAAAATGAGCCCCAAAGCACAAATACAGCCAGTATCATATTCAGAACGCTCCAAGGTACTAGAACAACATCATGAACCGCACTTTGAAACGACCGCGAACCCGTCCAATCCAGACCATTCGCTGAAAAGACCACTTGAAATCTATGAGCCTTCTAGATCTTCAGACATTATTCACTTATCTAAAGAACCTACGATAACGATGACGCCTCTCAATGATTCACAACGCCTGCCTCATCACCCCGCTCAGGGCAAACACGCATTGGCGGATGTAATCGCTCCTGAACCTGTTGATTCATATTTACCACCCAAGCGCCCAAAAATACATGCCGATGATGTGTCCACTACATCTAACACTTAAGCAAGTACTATAGATGTTTGATACCAGAGTCTCCCGTTCCATAAAACAGCAGAGCTCTATAACAGAGGTTGAATGCCGCAACAAGCGAAGGACTCAACATGTGCGCAAATCTAATTAAGGAATTATGTTGTGGCCCATGCGGCTTATTTCCCAGAATGACACCGGTTATTCTGAGGCAAATCCCTCGTTGATGCGTTTTAATTTAGAATCTTGAATTTGCGATTTCCGCGGTGACTGACAAGCCACCGCCGACTTAATTTCGCTCCGTTGACCATCTCTTAGAACTTGATGAATTTGGGATCGCCATCTCCAGAAGAATTCATGGCCAATGCCGTGTTCTCCCTACAACGACGTGACCTAATGAGTGATTTACCTACAGTACGTAACTTGATGTGTTCTCACAAGCCCTAGACCGATACCCTGGGCGCATTTTTGGCTCACTATGCTCCTGGATATAAGCGATCGCGGACTGAAACGCACACTCTTTCCGATACGTCAACTTCTGCTTCAGAGAAAGTGGTACAAGCAGCCCAAGCAGACCACTGGCGTGAAGTCGCATTAGTTTCCAGTGAGTGCATAACACGGCCAATTCATCACTCGACTCTGCCAACTTCGTCTGATTTTGCTTTGCTCATTTCATGGTGGCATATACGCCTGGTTTCGTTGTGGAAATTGCATTTTTTCGCGCAGCTACACAATGAAATGGAGTCTCTGTGGAAAGTTCTTGAATCTGTGCAGGTGTACAATGAGCATAGAACGCAGCTTGTGCCTTTGGTAGAGTCATACCATGTTCCATTTGCGCTGCATGTATTTCATGCACAAGAAAAGTTACATAATGGAGAACGGGAACAAGGCGTAGAGCTCATGTGGAAACACTTGCAATTCGCTAATCGTAAGGCAAATGAAACGTCTACGTCCAATATTTGGCAAACTCGCGCCATTCGAGTCACTCTGTTATTAGCCTCTTTGCTGATTGAGAGAGATGAAATTTCGGCAGCTGATACCTTGGTGCAAAGTCTTGTTGTGAAGCTAGATGCTTCAAATGCCAAAGACCCTGTCTTTTTGCTTGCCCTGGCAAGACTATTTTGGGAAATCGGTGATCATAAGCAAGCTAGCGCCATGCTAAATTGTGCAAGGTCTTCTTCAGTTTCGGAGCAGCACGATATGCATGCAGCATTAGTTCATCATTGTGTTCTTGGCGAGTATTTGAATCAACCGCACATGGAACCTACAGCTCTATCAACAGTGAAAGACTTTGAATCTTCACACGTATGCCAATCACTTACAAATACTATGTCTATGGAAGCATTCTTCCAAGGTCAGATTGGAGAAAGTATTCGCATTCTCGAGCAATTCTTACACGCACATCCCACCACATTCGCAACATCATCCTCACTTGCATCCAACTTACTCACACTTCATTCTCTGAGCTCTAACGATGTCAAGGAAGAGAAACAACGTGTTGTTCGATTCCTTGTTCAATGGGCTGGTGATGACCCATCATGTGTACATCCGCGTTAATGAGGTCAAAGCTTATATAAGCGCGTATGACCACTTGTAGCGGAGGCGAGCCCAGATTGCTAGTCTCGAAGCCTGCTCAATGACTTAGGACGGTCTGAGAGCAGTTGGCCGGTCTCGCGTGATACTCTACTATATGATCTACTTCATTTCATTCGTGTCATCAATAGTCTTCTTCTTCGCTTTCATACGTACGTAAAGGCACTTTAACACTCGCTAGTTTTCTATTGGCAGCGGCAAAGATTTTGGGACCTTTTGCCGGCATCCTCACAAGAATGTATATCGACATGGATACAGCATTGGCGGGGAAGGTATGCGCCAGTTGTAGCATTCGATTGGAATGCAGCGGTAAATGAGGGTCTTTCTAGTACGTTGTTCGATATTGAAGCGAACATTCGCGATGGTGATCCTCGTGTAGGACTCGACGAGGTCGGAATGCAAGATATTCGTCGCATAATGCAAGAGAATGGGCTCGTACGTTTCGATTAACCATTAAGTATGTACTCACATCTGCGAGTCATTTGATGAAGCTCGCCTGAGAAGACACAGAATACTGTTGCAAAAACACCGGATCGATCCGCAAACTGGCATCCCCATGGATTCAAAAGCTGTTACACGACTGTAATATAGAAAATGTATATGATATCAATAGCTCGATAAAACATTAGTCTCCCAGATGAAAGGCCTGGATTGGTTCAGACGCGTTTTAAGACACGCAAAAATCGATACTGTGGCATGGGTACAACAATCCAGGGGTTCTGCATTCTATTTAGCCAAGACGCAAGCCCAAGACAAGGCCAGCAATGAACGTCGCCCGCTCTTGGAAGTCGGCGGTCAAGAAATCAACAGTACGCTTCCAGATGCGGACAAGTGGCATCTGTTCAAAGTTACTCTTCGACGTGTCAGCAGGGCCGGCGAGGCGGTTCACAGATGACGTGTACGTGTTCTTCAGGCTTGACCAGTCAACACGAATCATACGCTTTGAGGCAAGGTACTGCATCAGAATATAGACGCCACCAAGCAGAAAAGCAATCACCTTGAGACCTTTCTTGATAAAAATTCCGGCACACAAACCGCAAACTGTTCCGAACGACAGCTGATACAAGTTGACGATACTTTTTGGATTACTAGTGTTGCCACTGCTTGCGTTGATGGCTGGTGCAGGAAGATCGGTCGGCTCACACTCGGCGGGCTTACTCGAATACCCGAGCCAAGCGCTAGTCAAAAGTATGGAGCCACCTGCGAGAATTCCCGTCGATGCAATAAATCCTGAACGAGCTGAGGCTGAGATCCGCGGAACATTCGTTGCCATAGAAAAGGAACGGAATACGCATGCCGTGGGACGGATAGACAGACGTACAGGTGAGCATAAACGAGCTGTCTGAGGAATACTTGGAAGCGAGAAGGGAACGCATCGAAACATGTTCATGGCCATGCTGCTTTGGGACAAGAGAGGAGACACGTAGTATGACAACTCACAAAGCGCTTCACTTAGACCATTCTATTCTTTTCGAAATATTGTCGGGGTATTTGTGGAGGCTGCCCGTATGGCATGGGCCAGCGGTTAGTCACATGCAGCTGTTGGCGTCATTCCTGTTGGAATCACACATGCGCATTTTCTCCACTTCTCATGACTTGAGATCTAAATTGCCGACGACCCGCGATACCTTCGACCTTTTTGCATCAACTATGATACATGAATAAAACTGTCGAGCCACGGGAGAAACGAGTTTCGTCTGAAAGCCCATCGGAAACATCAAAGCGACCGAAAGTCTCTGTTGCAGCGTGGGTCTCGTCATCCACCCAAAACGCTGATACAAATGCGCTGCCACCTCCAACGACATGTACAGAAGCATGCATCCAAGACCGGGACTCAACATTTATTGGATACGTATATCCACTACATACTGCATCATCAGCTTATCGGAGTGCTCTCCTGGAGCATTTGACACATGTCGTCCATCCATCCATCCCTACGTCGCAACTCCCTCCACAGTTTCAGCATGTTGCGCCTACGAGGCGAGGAAGCACACACGATATGTACGCGTATCGAGTGATGCAACTCAAGCCGGGAAGAAGTGGACTAGGCGGTCCGAATGACTTCGGTACAGACGAAGGTCAAGATGACGACGGCGAGACTTGGGGTTCGGAAAAGATCATGCGCGTCATACGTGCGATGGGGGCAAGCGATGTCCTGGTCATTGTCAGCCGCTGGTACGGTGGGCAGCTCTTGGGACCCGTACGATTTGAACATATCACACATGTGGCACGCGCCGCCCTTCAAAAACACCTGGACTTGGAGGTGATCCATGAGTATCGTGTTCGGCTGCAGAAACTTGACGAAAGTATATGTGCGATGAAAAATGTGATGAAGCACTCGGATTCTTACGAAAATCTTACGTTGGATCGGGCGAGACGCCTTGTGGTAGCACGCTCAAAAACACTAGCCACTTTACGGCGTAAGCACAGTGAAGAAGTGAACACGAATGTTGCTCAACAAGATCTGTCTCGCATCTAGCCCATGTCGTGCTTCATACAAAGGCAAAGTAATTAGGAATAATCATTACCACAAGTTCAACAAATCCTGTGCATCTTGGTCATTTTTTGCAAAATCGAAATCCAGGGCCTGGGCCGATACGTTTGGCGTAGTATTGCCACCCTCCATAGACCAAGATGGCACCGTCCCTCGCTGACTCATCCCCGAGTACGGCGCAACTTGCGGAAAACGGAACATGCCACCAAGGTTTAACGAAGGTAGAGACGTGTTCGCAGAGGAGCTCGACAAGTCAAATGGCATCCCTGGCATGTCGTAAAGGAAAGGCCCCGAGGATTCATGCTGAGAGCTCTGGTCTGTTTCCATATTGGGTTGCCAGTCCGGCCAAAGGCTGGATGTTTCGACGGATTCAAATGGCATATTGAACGGCAAACCATTTGAAGGCCAAATGTCAGTCTGGAGGTTGTGGTTGGCAGGCGGCGGAATTATAGATGGAGAACATTCAGTGTCTGTAGACTCCTTTGCATCATTTGCACTCGTAGGTTTAGAGACTTCGTCATCATCTCGAAGGCGTTTGCGCTTCAGCTCAGGCGAGCTCATTGATGATGACTCAAGTTCGTTCAATGCATCTGGCTGTGCTCGACGCTTCATGTCTTGTTCAAGAAATGCGCGAATAGTATTCACATCTGTCAGGTTTTCAGGTTCATTGCCAGTATGCTGGCTACTCAAGCGCCAATCGATGAATTCTTGCATACCGCTCCGTAAAATATCAACATCAGAGCCCATAGGTGTGAGAAGCAAAAGGATTCCGGCAACAACAGTCGTATTGAACCATCGAAAAGCCAACACGGTTGTTCGATTCATCCGTGGTCCAGATCCCTGCTGTTCTGACTTGAGTAATTCGCGTCGCATAGACAAACTCCGTTTAACTGACTCCATGCAAGTATCGTAAGACGTCATGTAACGCTGTCGAGACTGCCCCTTCTTCAGCATACGCAGCAAGTAGGGACAATGTAGCGACAATGTAAAGAACGACAGATCGAACCAGAGATGACTGCGCTGTGCTCGTAGGAATGGAAAGTATGCATCACACTCACAAGACATGACTGCAGAGCCATTCTGAAATGACATTTGGAAGTAGAATGGCAGCTCTGAGACAAACTTGCAGAAGTTATTGTGCAGTTCAAGTACTTTCGCGTAGGAGAATGACTTGTTAACGCTGTGAAGCTCGAAAGAAAGCACACTGATGAATTTGGTCAAATGGAACCTAACTTTGTTAATCGAAAGCAAATGTGGTGGGTCCACATCGCCAAACAAATGACGAATCTCTGTCGGGATGTCTTGCATGGGCGTCTTGGGTTGCGGGGAGCGCGTATCTGCCAAGTCGTCATTGATAAGCGGAGGGCGGCCATACCCGAGGCAGTAAATGTGCGATGAGGAATATACGATAGACCAAATCACGCGTCGATGTTCACAAGTAATCTCATCGAGACCATATTCTGCTCCATCTCGATGAAGTCCTAGGGAAAACGAAAGGCGGACCATGTCAACAACACAAGCCCAAGATCGCGTGAGGCTTCCAGTGACGAAAAAGTAGCGGGAAAGAACAACATAGGTGAATATGGTATTTGTATCTTCGCGGTTCAAGCCCTGCGATGTACCACATGCAATTTTGGATGCATTCGACAAGCGCCGCGAGGCATCAAAGTTGAATCTAGAAATGTCTAGATTCAGATCTCTTAGATACTCCGGATGCGAGACCAACAAAAAAACAGTGGTTACAGCAAGGATTGCTGAAATTAAGCTGAACTGAGTGAGATTTTCTTGATTGATGATGCCGTTACTTGTGTATATTCCCGACAATGCCTGTGTAATGATATCTTTCGGAATCGGGTGTCGCAAAAGGTTAAGGTGGGCAAAATACACGTCCATCAGCTTGAATACATCCTCTTTTTGATACATGCACCGGGTAAGGCTTTCTTGCATGATCGGAGAAAATGTCTCCATGTTCAGTATGTCGCGCGCCTCTAATGGAAGAATGAGGTGAGAAGGTGGTGTAATCTGAGTGCCGGGTAAAGATCGGACTGCTGAGACAAGCGTCTCCGACTTCATAGTCGGGTCTATATCTTTCAGATTAGACTCAAGATCTTCGAGATCGCTTAGTTCATCATCACTCATGGTGCCCGAAAGCGTTTCAGCATCACCAGAAAGTTCTGCCTGTGTTTTACCCGAACAGCGTGGACGAGTGTTGGACCGCAAGACAGAATCTAAGAAAGTATCCAAACGCCTCTGCATATAATTTAGTTTATACTCAATGGTTCGTTCGAGGTTTGCAAACTGAGCTGATAAATCATTTGAACCTTCCTGCTGATGAAAGGTTTTGCACTGCTCTGGAATTCGTCTCGCGATACACTTGATGATTGTTAGTCGACTGGCTTCTAAGCAAGGCTATTTTGTGACGCTGGGCGTCTCTTCACTTACATTTTGGCATGGAATTTGCCTGTTACAACGTTGCTTGCGACGATAACATTCCGTACCTGATATCATATTAGGATACGTCAGGTCATGACTTACATGCAAAATGAACTCTCGTCCTTCGGGGGGGAGCACGGGCATCAGGTGCATTTTGGGCTTTCCAGCTCGACGACACACTACTTCCCGTCTTACCGCTCATAGAGCCGCTGCGATCGGGCGCGTCCGCCATACCCCCAAACTGGTGCAAGTTGTGCCACCTCGCAGATCGTAGATCAAACTCGCAGCGCTTCAAGCTTATCGCACAGGTTGGCTCTATGAATAATGAAGACATTTCTGGGTATTAATGCACAAAACCTAGTTTTCAGACCCCTTGGCCAATAACATTGCTGAGCTGATTAGGCACACTGCACACGCACTTTATACCCACCATGTCTAAGTACGTTGTGACATTGCCATTATGGCAATCTGACCAGTCCTCAACAGGCATCACCCAGATGTGATTTTATGCAGAAAGCTTCCTGGAATTGCTATTGGGAGGCTTTGCGAACATTGTGATGGAAGATGGTACGTTTGTGCATAACTTAGAAAAGTCCCATTTGTGACTCGTACGTGCGTCCAGCGGCAATTGTGCGAATTTGTGACGAATGCAACTTTGGGTCTTTTGGAGGCCGTTGCATAGTTTGTGGTGCACCAGGCGTATCGGTAGGTTTCTTCCCTCCTATTTTTATTCTAACAATGTAGGATGCATATTACTGCGCGGAATGCACACGTCTTGAAAAAGACCGTGATGGATGCCCTAAAGCGATCAACTTAGGTCATACACGGATGGACGCTATGTTTAACCAGAAAATGCAAAATACATTCCAACGGGGCTAGAAACAATCGCTGCCATAAAGCAGAGATAGAGGCCTGTCATGAGTCTCGTCAAAAATCAATTTCGTAGAATTTGTGTCGATCATGTTCCGTTACAACCGTACCTATCACAACCACAATCTATATACAATCATTACGACCACCCAATGAAAGCACATGCTCTGCCAAACAGTGTGCTCTCATGATAGCCACGTCGCTGAATCTTTTGATCACGGCATTCTACATCTGAGAGCCGTCGCGCTCCTCGGCTCTCAACTTGCTTGCTGAGCGCGTTCTGATGTAGTGGTGATTCTGGCGTGGAAGAAACGCCAGAGGGAAGATCGTACGCCGAATTTGGAGCAAATAGTGCACTAGGGACAAACACATCTGATAGCTCAGCCACATGTGTATTTTGGGGGGTTTCTGGGCTAGCAGATGTCGGTACATCTGTTTGATGGTCATTTTCCACAGAGTGTGCACCATCTTCGCTAGAGGGTGGAAAGCAAGATGAGCGATGACAGTCCGAACAATGGTCCTCAGAATGCCCAGAAGACTGCAATCTCGCAATGGCCAAGCTTTCTTCTTCCATCGCGAGCTTAAACTCAAGAGGCGTGTGAATGTGCTCTACCTCGTCGAATCGTGTGAACGCTTGCGCCTTCTGTGCGGAATACGACGCCTCACGATAGCGCCTCAGCCAAGGATGCGAAAGTGCCTCGCCCGCTGTGATGCGTTTCTGTGGATCCCAATGCAACATTCGAGATAGCAAATCTAGAGCTTGCTCTGGGACGTCCGGATAAATATCGGCCCAAGCGACCCCGTTGCGGTCTCCCATGGATTCCATATGCTTCTTCGCTCGGTCAGAGCCAATCCGGTCCAGCACAGCCTCTGGGGGGTTACCAAGGACTTTATGAATCCGATTCAGCTGGTCCACATAATCAGTTCCAGGAAAGACGGGTGTTCTACCCAACAATTCTGCGAATATACAACCAACACTCCACATATCCATGGCAGGACCATAGCCGCCGCGACAACAGAGCATGACCTCAGGAGCACGATACCAGCGTGTCGCAACATAATCAGTGAGGGGAGCGCCGGGAAATTTAATGGGTTGGGAAGTTTCCACCGAAGGCAATTCCAACTTGGTCGGCAAACGATCACTGCCTCCTGGGTGAAAGAAGCGCATGAAAGCTTTATGGTCTGAAAGATCCGTGCCCGGTGTCGACTCCCGCGGTGAAGATATTTCAATATTATTCACAGAGAATACATCACGAATATTAACCTCTGGATGAGCATATGAGTGGTCCCAGCTAGCTGGATCGCCAAGCCGAGCTAGACTTTCAAGAAACTCAGTGTTGTCTGAATCGAAGGCACGCGACATGCCAAAATCGCAGAGACATAGAGTGCAATCTGCATTAACGAGAAGATTCCCTGGCTTCAGGTCCCGGTGGACGATATGAGCAGAATGCAGGTGATGAACGGCACGGAGAAGTTGAACAAGGAAGTACTTAATGTGAGCTTCAGTCAGGTCCTGGTCAGAACGGATAATTTGAAACAGATCGGCGTCGCACGCTGAGAGAATCAAATACACCTCACTAAACTCAATAAATGTGACGTCGAACTCAATAACATCCACAACATAGGGGCAATTCATCAAGTGACGCAAGGAGGCAACTTCTCGAAGTACACGTCGCGTCAAGACTTCACGTCCAAAGAAACGGCTCATCTTTTTGATGGCGACATGGCGGCTCGTCTCACTATCGTACGCCAGAGCAACACATCCATATGAGCCTATACCCAACTCTCGCACTAATGAGTAGCGCTTTTTGACGTGGAATGGAACCTGATAACACTGGAATGAATGATAGCCTCGCTTTGCCAGGTTATGCAAATGCAAAGGGTGATCCTTCTGCGAATATCTACTCCAGCTAAGTGTTTCAACATGTGGTCCTGGCTGCTCACTCATTCTGGAGGGATTACGGCTCCGCGTCCGGGTTCTCGTGCGAATGGGTTGACGACGAGTCGAAAACCGTGCGTCTTCATGCATAACAGCCTGTGTACCTTTTGAGGAGTCTCTCGTTCTCGCACTTGATCCAAAGAAATTGGACAGGCTCGAGGTGCCAAGCAGCATACTCCATGGACTGAAATGACGAATCCGTACAGGCGTGAATAGACTGAAAGTGACTTGGCACGATAAATAATTTCTGGATGCTTATTGAGTCTAAATTTGTGGCGAGATAGTATACGCTTTCATAGTCTCGGCTTGAAAATTCGTGCGACCGAAAATCTCGACCGAACACACGAATACCTTACTTCTGGTGCCCCATTAATTCCCTCCGGAGAAAATGAGTGTGCCCTTGCACTCTCGCTACAAGGTTCGGATTATTAATCTGGAAATTGAGTATCGGGTACAGAACACACTATGACGTATCCTGATTCGCTAAGAATCGGTGAATACATGGCAAAGGATACCGAGATGGGCCGGACAAAGTACCCTAAATATATCTTGTTACGTGAAGTGCAAACTGACATTGGTACACATGCAGACCGACGAATGAGACGGCCGCGAAACGCCCATGGGATCGAGCTCAAGCATTCTTGAAGATGACCTGCGCAATCATGAATACAATCATCCTTGCAAGATATAATGATGCAAGGGAGTGAAACTTCGTTTTAGGTCTGATGGTGGGTGTGTGAATAATCGACTTAAAATGAATTATATGCGCCTAACGCATATACGCATCAGTAGTTGTATTAGAATAACCCGATGCACCACCATGCTTGAAGAGAGAAACATATATCCTAGACTGACAGATTCTTGTTTTGGTTGTGTTACAAAGCTACATCTATACACACATCTTATTTCCTGTGCTTTACCCAAGAAGCAAAGGAGCCGGGCCTTGCCGTCCAAATGGTCAAATATCACGGTCTTTGCTCGTATGTCCCACAGCTCGATGCCCGCAATGTTTTCTACACATCTGCCAACATGATTGCACTAGAACCGAGGCGCCATAACCGAGTTTCGAGGTGATAAGGGCTGTATGTATAATTCCTATATTGAACATATGCACTGCCTTGACGAATGTCACGTGAGTGACACGTTGGACGGAATCGCGTAGGAAGTGTCGCTTGGCTTGGACGTGCGTGCTACAATCATACCAATGGTAAGTGCATAGGCATGAACAAGATGGACAATGCTAATAAACGAAGGACCGCATTAAAGAGAAACTGAACTCACTTCGCGCCGAAGCGGATGCTGCACTTGAGCGTGCTGAGGTAGCGGAAGCACGAAACAAGGAATTGGAACAGGACAACTTGTCGAAAGAGCAGGAGATTTCTAGCTTGCAGCACAAGCTTTCAGTCCTCGAGAGCGATCTGGAGAATGCTGAAGCAAAGTTAAGCGAGGCTAAAGTCGGAAAAGAAGAAGGAGAAAGCCACAAGTCTAATGTGGACATTTTACAGCGCCGTATAGACATGCTGGAGGAGCAGCTTGACCTGTCTGAACGGAGCCTAAAAGAAACGACCGAGCAGTATGTATAATTATGGAGCGCAAACTTATATGACAGGCTTCGACATACAGATGTGCGCGCTGAGCAACTGGAGCGCCAGATCCAGGGTGCCGAGCAGGAGCGTGATCAGTGGGAGCACAAGTACGAAGAGGCCCAGGAGAGGTACCAGGCCTCGAAGCGCGAGCTGGACGAGGTTGTCCAACAAATGGAAAGTCTCTAAGTATGCTGAATGGCATGTTGGAGAGGATCCCAGGACAGTTTTTTTCATTTGGTTCTTTGGTTAAATTATTTGTCTCTACGTTGTTTTTATCCCGTGTAGCACGCGCCTCGGTGGAATTGTTCGTAACTGAGCATGAATCCATCATGCAAGTGGTCATTTTCCTTCTCTCACATTCTACGCAACTTGACCTTGCGCTTGAAGTTCTCGCGCAATCTGTCGGACTTTGCGCCTAGAATGTGTGTGTTAGTAATGACCAAATCCATGTACACAGCCATAGGGAGAACGATGTTAGTTACGTACTCGTAAGCGGCGCGGTCCTGTCTGAGAATATAGTAAGTACATCGGTATCGCGGAATGAACATACTTGAACAAGTGGAAAGCATCTGCCTGTGCAGGATCACCAGGATTAGGATCATTAAGCAGATCCTGGATGCCTAAAAGAATCTGCTTGATGGTAATTGCTGGTTTCCAGCTCTTCTCCTCATCTGAGCAACGCATAAGGAAAATTAGCGTACGCACCTAGAATCGATAAGCACACAGTCCCTGAAGGAAAAACATTTGGATGGAACAAAGGCGGTGTAAATTTACCTGTCACTAGTTAGAGCACCGCTTGGATCACGTATGTGTGTACGTACATTTAGGCGGCTTTGATGGGTATTCCTCGGGAAAGTACATTTTTAGTTTGTATACGCCACCTTCCCATGGAGTCTTTTCATCAGACATCAAGAAAACGTACGTTGGCTTTACCGGGAATACCAACTTCCCATACTAGGAGATTGAGCGAGCCGTCCGCCTCTTTCTCAGGACGTGCGTAGAACCCCTGCAATAAGATGGTATGCTCTTTTTCTGGTTACACGTACAAATGGATGATCTCTGCGCCATTGCTTCCGTTCTTCCTGTAGCCTGAGGGTAAGTAAGTACGCTACTTGACACGTACCTTGTGCGGCAAATGCCTGACATGGTCGCGATGGGATCACCCTGGGCACTAAGCCCTTTTGGCGAGGGTTGTTTGAGCGCCAACATGATCTCCACTTTGTCACGTGCGATTATACACCATGCACACCTTCAGCCAACCCCGCCAAATAGGCGCGACAGCCACGGAAATGAACGCGCGGAATGATAATAGATTCTCTCAGTTCGTTCATGAAAATGCTTTAGTATTGATAAAATGTGTAGGTGATGCTGTAGAAGTTGTGTTGAACAAGGCCTCTCGCTGCTTGTGTCGAAACAAGCTGAATAATTGAAGGTGTTGGTCGGTGCCTAGCTACAGAGCGGAAACATGTGGAGAAGGCGCCACAACTTATCCCTTGCCTTGAGGCTATTGTGTGGTGTGCCGAAGTGTGATTCTGTAGTTTGACTCGTATGTCGAGTTGGCTCGATGCACTTCAAGCCATTCTAGGAGCCACGGCATTAGTTTGGTACGTGGTCCTATGGACAGTGTGCCTCATTGGATATTCTGTGGCAAAGGAACTCTTCGAATGTTCATGGCCGCGTTCCCCGCTCTCGTCTGCGAATCCAACGACAACGGATGTCCCTGGCGTGTCGATTCTACGACCACTTGCGGGTCTCGACTGCAATTTATTCACAAACTTATGCTCCACGTTTGAACAACATTATCCAACAGATCGTTTTGAAATTATCTTGAGTGTC
>ERZ500990.379-NODE-379-length-15821-cov-4.202080_pt1 | contig 15821 bp, 10 predicted proteins | sample MGYA00248876_ERZ500990 | MGnify/ENA primary metagenome ERZ500990 (study PRJEB25958, sample SAMN03398517) | human skin metagenome | study: EMG produced TPA metagenomics assembly of the Human Skin Microbiome Metagenome (human skin metagenome) data set.
ATGGCTCGGCGGGGAAACTTTCCATCTGGGTTGACATCATTGACCCAGCCAACGCTCCATTGCTTGCCGATTTCGGCGCCAAAAGCCGTCGTAGCTAACAACGCCACCAGTCCAGACGCTGCTCTCATGTCTTAGTTGAGTCTGTCTTAACAACAAACACCATATGACACTTATCCTTCAACATGCCATTTTGGACTTCATTCAAGTTTGAAAACGTGAACTCAGTGTTTCCATTTTTACTTACACTCAAACAGAATGATTGGCCTCCATTTCCCCTTAGATTCTACCTTTCGCATTGTTTGGCTCAAGGTCATGGAGGTCCGTTGCTGGATGTCCCAATTACTTTTCGTCTAGGTTGTGGTTAATGAAGTCTGCTCACGTGCGATTGCTAAAATAACTACGATGACATGAACTCGCCAACTTGGCCCTGCGCTGTTTAACGAGTCCGCGCAGTCCACGTAATATCCATAGTCATGAAGAGAGTTGAAATTTGTAAGTGCTCGCCAACCTGATCCTAATTTCCTTTTTGTGCTATATAGTCGAAGGAGCCTGGGACTTGAGGACTTTCTAGCACGTCATATCCCTTTGGGTTGCTTCATTGTACATATCTTTATGTCAAGCCTGGATGTCCTGATAATGTTACATAATTAAACTAGTTTTCATGGTCCTGCCAACGCAGACGCAACTACATTAATGATAAAATGTGTCTGGGTTTGTCCTCGCCACTTGTACATTTTGCTTGGGGACCTTCGTGGACCTCTTTCTCAATAAATTGAATTTTGTAATGGTCACTCTTAGGGTTGTGATAATTATATCGTTTAAATTGTCCGTGTTTGACGTTTAATAAGGCTTATATATCCATGTATTTGAGTGATTTTTGTAAAGCTATGAGAGACGGTACCGTGCCACTACCAAGCATAATAACTGACGTGTGTCCTTCACAATAATGTGAGATCTTGTCCTTAAACCTCACTGTGTTGTAGCGGTGCATTTGTTTTTTCTTTCGAAAAGTAATCTCAGATTACAATTAAGTACTTTTACTGTCGCTCCATTTTGAAATTATAAAAGTTTCATGTTCGATTCTCACACGTTGCATCAATTCAACGGTCGATGCGGGGATGTAACAAACACAAGTGGACAAGGGTGTCTCCCATAATTCATGGTCACATACGAAAATGACGTACTAAGCTGTGTCTCAAAATGAAAACTCGTATCACCCCTTAATTTGATTCTGCCAGAATCCAAAACGAGGCGCTATAGGATTGGCTCGTCGATGCTAGGCGGTACAACATGCGTGTCAAACCCCTCTTAGGCCTTGTGGGTACATCCATAATTTCATTTAGCTTCTGTGAACCGCGTGCGCATGGACCAACTGCGGATGAGTGAGAGGTTCTTGCTCTGAGAAATCGTCTTTTCATTTAGTGTTTCTGTTTTTAACGATACTAAATGGCATCTTAAATTGTTGCTCCCATATTAACGCTTTTGAAAGAGTAAGATGTACTGATAAATGTGCCCCTCTAATCGATTGAGCTTCTGGCTACTTTCGCTGGAGGAAACTTGACTACGAAATTGACTCAAATGCTCCCATGCGTGCGAAACGATATAACCAAGTTATTCTCTTTTTAATCTATCAAATTTATAGCCCTAAGTTTATTTTTTCTAAAGGACTAACTTCCATAGCTTCAAACGTAGACCGTCAAACATGTCACAGGTTTAGGTGAACTACGTAGTTTCAATTTATTCCCTGGACTATCTCAGGATCAAGGCAGGAAACACCTGCTAATGATCCTTGTGCTAAGATTCTTCAATAAACGTAGCTCCGGATCATCTCCAACCCTAGTTTTTTCACCCAAATTGTTCTCTTTCCTTGTACTTGCAGCCAGTTTTCTGTTTCAAAGATTTGGGCCGTTTGAATTCATTTTGGCTCGTTTTTGGAATAGCAGAACTTTCTCGTCACCTCCGCATCTCACATGTTATTGAATCTGCTTTCGATAAAAGTAGTATGGTTCAATTAGGTAGCAGCACATATCCTTCGTATGCTGCATACCGAGCGGACACTCATTCACTACTTGTGTATCAAATCTTTCTTATCTTTAGCTAGTGAATAAACCATTTCCTGCTTCTCTAACCCTTCCTAGAGTGGGATGAATTGGTAACCATAGTTAATAACGTGTTAAGAACGGGGTATAACCGAATTATCACACATATATATCTACTTATACACCGATTTACCAGATACCCCTTCAAATAAGCACATCTTTTGCAACAAACTAGTTCGATATGTAACAGCGTCGCACCAAGACCTAATTGTGGTTGTTTTCAGTCATACTCCCTAGTCTGCCGGCTCCAGCTGTGATCACTTCCTAGAGGGATTTCTTCGAAGGGGTTTCCTCATCAATTTTGGACATATAGCATCAAGTATCGCCGTCTTAGTGTCGGCAAATACGCTCCATCGAAACAATTCGTGCTAAAAAATCCAAAAAAGATTGGAACGGTCTTTTTTGACAGTGTCTTGTGCAACTAGTTCCAAATCTGCCTGAGGAGGGCATGTGTTCTATCTATCAAGGATTTAGTGCGTGAAAGCCATTGTTACCAGTCATCTCTACAGTTTACTGGGTGGAATGTGATGTTCCGGGTGGTCCTAGGCCTTGTCTGACTAAGACCAACTCGCGGCCTTCAAAATCTGCATGAGCAACTTCTCATGAGTATTTCCAAGGACTTATCCGCGGAGTTTTGCGAGACTGAGAGCAAATTACGCCATGGACGTGACGTGAGGGCTTAGGCCGCGTTATTAAACGTTAATGAAACGTGCGTCATTCAAAGATGCTGCTTTCACAAGTCCGTGCACCAAGTACCAACATCCACCATGGAATACGTCAATCTTGGGCGATCTGGTTTGAAAGTTTCCAGTATCATCTTGGGATGTATGTCTTATGGTGAAAAGGACTGGGCTCAATGAGTGCTTGAAGAGCCCGAGGCGTTGGAGATACTGCACCATGCGTACCAGAGAGGAATTAATACCTGGGACACGGCCGATGTGTACAGCTACGGCAGGTCAGAGGAAATCGTAGGCAAGGCGCTGAAAAAAGTACAACATTCCTCGCAAGCGTGTAGTCATCTTGTCCAAGTGCTTCTTCGGACTCGAAAAAGGCTCTGCCGAATCGGCGATGGGCCTCAAGAATGACGGCGAGTTTGTGAACCGGATGGGTCTCTCTCGTAAACACATTCTTGACGCAGTAGAGGCAAGTGTGAAGCGCCTCGGAACGTACTTGGATGTTCTTTGGATTCATCGACTCGATCGAGAAACGCCAAAAGAAGAGATTATGCGGGCACTGAACGACGGAATCGAGTGGGGCTGGGTGCGGTACATCGGCGCAAGCTCGATGGCTGCGTGGGAATTCCAGCAGCTTCGAAACATTGCGGAGAGGCACGGATGGCACAAGTTTGTGGCAATGGAAAACTTGTACAACCTGCTGTACAGGGAAGAGGAACGCGAGATGATTCCGGACTGCCAGAACACTGGGGTTGGCCTGACCCCTTGGTACGCATTGGCATCTGGGACGCTCGCGCGACCATGGAATGGGGATAGTACAGAGCGGTCCAGAAATGACACGATTCGTGGCGTGTTACTTGGCAAGGGAGAAGAAGCTGACAAGATCATTGTCGACCGCGTGGAAGAAATTGCCAAAAAAGAAAGGCATTCTCATGGCACAAGTCAATTGCTTGGCTGCTAAGCAAAAACTATGTGACACCTATTCTTGGTTTAGGTAAGACAAGTCGCGTAGACGAGGCGGTTGAGGCAGTTAGGGTCAAGTTGACGAACGAAGAAATTGCGTATCTGGAAGAACCGTACCAACCGAAACGTGTAACAGGGTACTAATGAAATGAAATTGTTTCTGTCTTGTCTGTAGTATTGTAGGTTTGTAACATTTTTGAACTGTTACTATCAACAAGCTTTGGGGTGACAACCTGCACAAACGAGGCCTGATCTACCGTATCAATTATGTTTGAATCCAAGGCTCATGAAGCTGAGACTTCGAAGTGATAGTTATATCTATGTGTGAAGCAAAAAAAAAATACTATATTATAAGCATAGTTACCAGGCGCAAAAAAACCTACGAAAAGTCTTGCTGTAAGCCAATTTTTCATGTACTTGTTCAAGTGTGGATGTTATTGTAAGGCTTCCAATTTTATCAGCGCTCGAATGCTTTGCGTCGATCATAGGTCCATTTAGCTTTGACATTCCTTGGTGATCAAAGTTTGAATGGCACTGATCTTCCAAAGTCTTGTCAAACGTTGTGTAACTGACGCACGGAATGTTGAGGTCAGATAGAGCACATTTAGCCAGCTCTCCATAGTATGAACGCAAAATTCAAGTTGCTTCATGACATTTTCGCCTGATGGGCGCACTGACGTCAAGAACTTGCTCCAAAATTGAATACGATCATGAGGTATGTGAAGAGGCTACATCTCGTAGACTCTGAACTTTTTTTTGCCTGACATTTTATAAGGATTGTACATTCCGTTGCGGCGTGACTGTTGTTCTCGTCTACGCTTCGATGAATTAATGTCAACTTGAGGGAGGGATTTCCCTTTACTAACTACATCAGATCAGGTTCTATATGAAAAAACAATGCATTTTGCTACCAAGCTGACGGGGTTGGTTTCTCAAAGCTCGTTAGATTCTTATTTGGGCTGTTTGTCACCATCATTAGGAAGAATAAGAAAAAACTAAAACTGTCGTCTGTTTCAGTGCAAATCTCTCTATAAGTTACAGTTCTTGCATATCTAAAACCCTGAGTAGCAAGATTATGCTCTGATTTATTCTGCTGTATGTGATGAAACCTAAGCGGTCTTCCTAGCTTTGCCGCACGCTGTCCGCATAACAGGTGCCAAAAAGCTTTGTGCAGTTCTACCAGGATAAATGCGAATTTTATCTTCTCAACATAATAGTGCGATGAGTTCATTGCGCATTTCATCGTCTTCATCTGAATGAAATACCATTCTAGAGCTTAAGAGTTGTATAATTTTCGAAAGTCCTGCGAGAACTAATGATGAATTCATAAGAATGGTAATCAAGATGTGCGAACTCAAGTTTTCGTAAGAAACAGCCTGTAGCACTCGAGCGAAAATTATACAAAAAGTTCTCTATTGGATAAAAGAAATTTTCATGGTAGAGGTAGGCTCCATGCTAACAAAAATTGTGTTTTGTATGTCCAAGCGAATGATTGGGTGCCGTTTTGGAACATTAACCGTTTTCATTGTATTAATCGAGCGTCGTATTCAAGGTCTGGCCTAACATGAACGTAGAATTGAAAGAAACTTTAGATCGTTTCATATTTTAAAACTAATCACGGCATCATCCATTCAATTGCTGTTAAACTCATGAGTAAATCTCAACAACTGATATACGTTTCCATCAATGGGACTCATTTCATTAATATCAATGGCGGGAAAACCATAGTACAGTCGGGCTTAAAGATTCGCGCCTTCCAATATGCATGAATATTTTTGAATTTCAGACGACTGACGTTCTGACCATTTGAAGATTTTTAACGAATAGGCTAGCTTACCAAATTGAAAGACGTATTTCAAGAGGATATAGTATAACCAAGCTGGCGAATTGTAAACGCGATTTATGCGCTACTGAAGTATGGCTTCGGAACGATGGTGCTAAGTAATAGCGTGGTGTTGGGCAAGACCACAGTTGATCTGTGCGGCGAAATTGATCTGTTTGTTCACTCTTATTGATCGCGCAAGGGCCTAGGACAAACCCCGCGTGGTTTTATCCAAAAAGTCCTCGCTGTTCCCTGCATTTTGGCGTTCATCTGCAGCAAGTGCGAATTATTGCACGAAATTGCACTATCGTCGGGACGTCATTTCGGAGAAATTGCCATGGACTAAAAGCTATAAATTGGGTCCCTGGAATTGAATCCCAGGGACCCTCCCATATCTGAATCATGCCCGCATCTGTACCCCGCCGTGCTTTGATCGCCGTCACCTCTGCCCACGCCCAGCTCTATCCTAACGGCGGTGAGACTGGTGTGTTCATCACAGAAGCCCTTCATCCATTCGAGGGATTCCGCAAGGCAGGGTTCGAGGTCGATCTTGTGTCTGAGACGGGAAAATACACACCTGATGCGCTTTCTATGACCAAACCATGGATTACCGACGAAGAGCTTAAGGTTTATGAGGATAAGAACTCCGAATTCCGTCAGAAGCTTGATAATCTCAAGAAGCCAAGCGATATTGACCCAACAAAGTATGGCTTGTTTTTCGCCTCCGCCGGTCATGCAGCTTTGATTGACTACCCTGACGATAAGGGTCTACAGGAAATTGCGTCCAAGATCTGGGAAGCCGGTGGTATTGTGTCCGCAGTGTGTCACGGAGGCGCCATCCTTCCCGGCGTCAAGGACCAATCGGGCAAGTCTATTATTAGCGGCCGCAAAATCACCGGCTTCACAGACAAGGGTGAAGAGGAACTTGGTGCGCTTGCTGAGATCAAGAACTGGAATCGTCCTACGATCCAAGAATCGGCAGCATCTGCAGGTGCCGAATATGTAAATCCCCCAGGTCCCTGGGCCCCGTATCAAGTCACTGATGGTCGACTTGTCACCGGCGTGAATCCACAAAGTGCCACGGTCACTACTGAGGCCGCTATCAAGGCTTTCGATGCTCTTTAGTCATGCACTTCATAATAACCTAGATATTTTAAGTGATTGTATTCTCCCGCTAGCGAGCCACTAAGAACTTAACGCAACAGCTATATGGAGGCACTTATAACCCCAAGCGGAAGGCGGTCACACACACATACATTTTGACATAATTGAATAACGTAACGTTTCCATAACTAACGAACCTCTATCATTAATTTTGCTTAATGGTATCTTATCGTAGGTCATTCCCTGACCGCATCAACTTCATAAAAAATGTTGAGTTTACTTGCAACCATTTGGCACCTTGTCGGCAAGGTAGATGTGCTCATCCATGTTGTAGAACAGATTAGCCTCAAAGTGGGCGGTGTGGTCATTGTTCTGACCAATGTACGACTGTGTCACATCGTTCTTGAAGCCCATTTGCGACAGAAGAGGTGGGCATGTTGGCACGCCCTGTGAAACCGAGAACCACTGCCTGCGAGCAGTCTCCTCATCACTCGAGCACTTCTCAAGAGTAACACGACCATCGTTGTGCGAGGTAATAGAGACGAGGCCATCTTCATTCTTGGTCACAGATGTGCCAGACGTCACGCACATATTCTTATCGTCCTTGCTGCGGAGTTGACCGTACGATGCACCGAGGGCGGCGCCAGCAAACTTGTCTGATGGCGCTTCGCAAGTATAGAACTCAAATTCCTGCGTTGCATCATCCGAGGCTCGAAGCACCTTAGGACCGCTCGAACCGGCCTTGAAGTTGAACTCGTACATATCCCTGTGCTTAGCACCACCGTTGTGGCCAATGATCTTGCCAGTCTTGCCGGAGGGCTTGCACTTTAGACCGTTCTTGCTAGATGGAGCAGCCTGAGAAAGAGCGAAGAAAGCAGCGGCGAAAACAATTGCAGAAACTTTCATTTTTGATAACCACAACCCTGGAGCAATCTCTTCATGTAGCCCATTCTTTGCTCCTTTTATAAAGCATTCTCAAAGATCAGATTTTTTTTTGCATTCCTAGATTCTTAGCACCGTGTGAGAAGTTCCAGGAACCACACTTAAGGTTACATTCGACAAACGATTCATTCGCTATAGCAACTCCATGCATAGTTTTTTTTTAGCAACCAGATCGATCTCGGAACTAGTTAAAGGAGCCCCTTTAGAAAATTTCAACAAATGCAAACATCACTGGATGTCGTAGTTCAGCACGTGTCGAATTCATGCAAAAAAAATCAAACTTAACCTCATGGACAATCTACTATTGGTCAAAAAGTTTTACTCTCGCATTGAATGAAAAGTTTGAACACCGTGTCGACAATTGATTCGATGCTGCGAGGCCAACAGGCAATGGAATGCGTTGAGTTTGAATTCATTCCAACACGATGTATAGCTGAATCGTACAGTGAGTCGTCCGGGTGAATAGGTCCCGTACACGTTGGATTCTCGTTCTAATGAATAGTAAATTCCGTGTGCACTTTAACTGCTCTGCACTTCGCGCAGCTCAAATGACTGGTAGAGATCGATAATGACTACCCGTCGAAATACTGTGGCGAGAGCAGGGGATCCAATGTTAGTTCATATTCCGATAGCAATTGTGTCTACTCGCATGAAGAGCACACTTGCTGTCTTTATTACTGCCATTTGGGTTTTGCGAGTAAAGCTGAGACGCATTTGGTTGTCAACGGCGACAGGCCACCAAGATCAAATTTCATTGCGGTAACGGCACTCCTCTCGTTACTAGATTCTACTCTATAGATCGCTGTCATCAAAGATTCAAGGATAGAGGTCCTAGATTATGACGTACGGCTGCGATATCGATACATCGCCTGCATTGTAACAAATTTTACCGGTCGTTTTGATGCGTTACGATGTGCAAGTCGATAATCACTCGTTCTTCGTAGCCAGACTCCGGCATTTGTATATAGTCCTTTCTGACGAGTTTTTACTACCAGTGTTCATAAATTACTGCACAACCCGAGTGTGTATTGGCCAAAGCATTCGCTGACTGCATTCGATCTTGATGCGCATTCGGTAAAGGGCATAGCAAATTGAATCACCTATTTTAAATTTAATGAAGCATTCACATCTAATGCTGACCGTATGCCGGCGACACGTACTTTCCGTTTTCCACAATCACGTTAACCTGTTTTTGCGGCTTGCCAGACCACAAGTTCTCCAGAATCTCTTTCGTTCCAGCCAGGTAGCGTGCCTGGGCATCAAGCGACGTGCCCGAAATGTGCGACGTCATAGCATTACCACCACCTAGCGTCGGGTTCCAAATGTTGCGCATGCTGCGCCATGGATGATCTTTCTCTGCAGGCTGTGGAAATGATACATCACCACCATAACCATTCAACTGTCCGCTCTTCAAAGCATCCGCAATGTCTTCCTTCACACAAATAGCTCCCCGTGCCGTATTCACGATCCAAGCTCCCTTTTTCATCTTGCTGATCAGCTCCTTGTTGAACAAGCCCTTAGTGCCTGCATGCAATGGTGCATTGATCGTCACAATGTCGCACTGACTAACGAGTTCTTCGACAGAGGGAACATGACGGACGCCCATCGCTTTCTCAGTTTCAGAGTCGGCGCGGTTGTAGTCATAGTACAGCATCTCCTTCATATTAAATGGCTTCAAGCGCTCCATAATAAGACGCCCGATACGACCAAAGCCAACTGTGCCCACGACCTTGCCTTCAATGTCATACGAGTTTTGTGCAATTTCTGCCACATTCCAATCGTTCTTTTCAGCGTACTGCGTGTGCGCTGGCACAAAGTTGCGCACAAGCACTAGGATAGTCATAACGGCATGCTCGGCGACAGATGTCACATTCGAACCTGTGACTTCATACACACCAATTTTGCGCTCATTGGCTTTGTCAAGATCAACATGGTCACTTCCAACACCAGCAGTGATGCACGCCTTGAGCTTTGGTGCCTTGTCAATCCGCTCAGCTGTAACATAAGCCGGGTGGAAGGGGGTTGTAATCACAATATCTGAATCCTTCAGTTCTGTATCAAACTTTGATGAAGAACTATCCTTGTCGTCGGTGACGACAAGCGAGTGACCCTTGCTCTCGATCCATTTGCGCAGACCGAGCTCATTCTCTACCGTTGCAAGGAGTTTGGGCTGGCGCTTGGAGGCTTCTCCACCGCGGTAAAGTGCGGCGAGAACTTTGTCAGAACGACGCGCCGATACCGAGAAGGTGCGCATTTGCAAAGCACGCATAGCAACAGATGAATTGAATATGAACATATCTCCTAGTGTATATTATTGGGGATAAGGTCGTCAAGAAGCCGTAGCACCTGGTATAAGTAGCCATCACATTGTGGTGATGTGGACCGTTCGCAAGGATAAGCACCGGGACGACCCGATATCGGGAAGATGTGTATGTGAATGCATTCTTAGTCCCTTTATCCGCGGAGTTTTGCTCTGACGTGATGGCCTGAAATCCTGGGATGTAAAATTCTCTGTGGTGACACCACGCGATCATCGGCGAGTACGCGCGGATAATTTCGGGATTTTCATATGCGCTCACGATCTCGTTACCCATATGGCTTGCTTAATTCCGACGTGGTTTAGACTTAAGTGAGGCCACTGATTCCTTACTCCTCGAGATGTGTTTTTGAAGAGACGTATCATAAAACTTAGTATCTGGGTACATGTCCTCTATATGATCAGAACACTGCCATATATTCGACCGGTTCATTCAGGGCGCCACGAAAAAAATGCCAGTGGCGCTTGAATGATTAAACTTTCGACTTGGTTGACCCAAACCGAATCTATAGATTTGGCCGCCCCGATTTGATGAGGATATATCTGATTAAAACCACGGCTCAGACGGTCACTAGTTGGCTTGTTGTCTTGACTCAGGGAACATATTCACGCATGATACCAGGAAAGATTTTCTAATAAATCACTTTAGCGGCCCAGTAGCGAATTTAATCGTATGACAAAAATCCTTTCATCCTAAGCACGTGTTCCTCGGTCGCTATCGTATAACATGACCAGAACTGTGTGACCTACTAGTTCTACACACTTGCATGCATGCGCGAGCGATTCAACACAGTGTACATTTCAGAGACATTCGAGGATGTCGACAGCGCAACCACCGCAGTCTTTAGCGAAGCTCGAGATGTCGCTAATGCAAACTTCCTTAGTCTTGTTAGGGTTTGAGGTAGCGCATTCAGTGATGCTCTTGGCGCAGTGGCCGCAGGCGGAGAGAATGTCACCGCTGCCAAACTTGCAAGAAAGGACGCCAGGCTTGATATTGGCTTCGTAGCCCTTAACTGAGACTTTAGCGAAAGCAACAGATGCAAAAGCAGCAGCGAGGACGAGGGCCTTGTACATGGTAATAAGAGTTGAATAGACGTTGGGGGGTCGAGAGCCCACAATAAGTCGCAAATTTATATCTTCATGAACATTGTCTAGACGTATTCCATTTTCATCCTCTCGGTTTCTGTGCGCAAAATCTTACACGTTGCTTCAAAGTCATTGGATCAATCGCCTTTCTTTCATCAAGAGTTTAACACGTGCTGATTGTAACTCACACAATGTGGTCGGTTATATGCACGGCTTGACCCTGATGCTTAAAATTAACCGAGGGTTGATACTCATTACGTTTCAGACTCTCTGATTGGTGCAGTCAAACTTTGGAGTGAGTGCACTTTCATTATAGTCAAACTTTGCACCGAATAACATTGATGCATATTTTACATATTTTAATACGTTAGCACATCGACGTTGTGAATGATGCTCCGGTTTTGGCGTTTACAAAGCTTCCATGAGGGAAGCATCTTGAGGTGCAGACTCGTGGAAGACCAAAGTAAATAAACTCGCGCAACCGCGTGGTAATATTTCGGTAACCCTGATCGAACTCAAAAAATTCCTATTTCTTGACTTCTCTTAATTTATATGGACTAGACTGTTCGTTGTATTCACGAACAAGGCACGATCTGTTATAACTGGTTTTAACAATATGTAGCAATAATTCTGCCGTTGCCTTGTGCACTCATTGAAAATCTTTATCGAGTCGATAGCGAACTCGAAGCTCCTAACCATTTTACTCTTTTGGGATGACTTAGCATGACTTTGTTTTAAATAATCAGGACTCTTACTCAAATCAATTAGATTCGCAAAGCGAAACTGCAAACTCCGCACAGACCAGTATCGGCAGAGACCTAATGTTGCCAGAAGTTCCACATCCAAATAATGACTTTTTGTCTAGGAATCTGAAACCGGACTCTGTACTTTCGGGTTGCACGTGACACATGTCAAGGAAGGGCGTCCAACATCATGCGCGTCATACATAATTCGATCTGATCGCGTCAACAAGGTCATTTATGCCTAGGCACCCTATTCAGGCATGGAGTCTATCATACCTGATGTTCCCGGTGTACCGGTATCAGATCCAATGCAACTGGAGTTTTTAAGAGATCATGTTCGAAACTTGTGCAATCTCAGATCGACTCGGTACGTGTTGTACTGAACTTACAGTAGCTTTCCAGGGTCTCAACCAGTGTCGTTCAATAAATCATCTCTAGACGTGCTACTTCACGAAGAGTATGTTCTTTTGCTACTAAACAATAGCTTTTGGGTATGCGAAAAGTCTGATGGTCAGCGTGTACTTGTTCTAATTGTGGTCCCTCCGGTGACAGGTATCCAAGAAGTTTATCTGGTACGTGCGCTGAATCCCATTGACCTTTAGATCGACCGGAAGAATGTGTATTATCGAGTTCATGGTATATATTTCCCGCCGTTATCGCGTGGGACAGGAACAATGATGGAGCCATTCCCACTAACCAATACACTCTTGGATGGAGAGCTTGTTGTTGATACACTGGCCAAAGGTCAAACAAAGCTGAGGCTTTTATTATTCGACTGTCTCGTCATTGACAGTATGAACATAACAAATCGTCCATTGAGTAGGCGATACGCCAGTCTACAGATGCAACTATTCCCAGCATTCCGTAAATTCATGCAAGGACATCCAGACTTACAGATGATGCTTCCTTTTGAAATCCAGGTGAAACCAATGGATCTAGCATATGGAATTAGAGCCGTGATTGAGCACAAAATACCTCATCTTCTTCATGGAAATGATGGGTTGATTTTCACCAGCTTTGAAAGTCCCTACGTGTTTGGGACAAACTCCAAAATCCTGAAATGGAAGCCGCCGCATGAGAATACAATCGACTTTATGCTTCGTCTGCGCTTTCCACCTGATTTTGAGGCTGATAAAAGCGGAAATACACCTGATTATTGTGCGAAGCCCTTGTTTCAGCTGTGGCAGCATGAAAGCGGTGATGTGCACGTCCCATTCGATTGGCTTGACATGGACGATGATGAATGGGAGCGTTGGAAGGAAAGTGGGCAACAGCTTGATGAGCGCATTGCTGAATGCGCCTGGCACCCTCCCGCATCAGGCGATGAGAGCATTTCAACTTGGCACATCAAACGCCTGCGAGATGATAAAATTACCGCTAACCACAAAACGACCATATCCCGGATTCTCCAGAGTGTGCGGGACGGTGTTTCAGAAGAAGAGCTTATAAGTCTTGTACCAGCTATACGTGAAGCGTGGAAAACACCAGAACGTGAATCTCACAGAGCGCAATTGTTTGGGCCATCTCGGCAAGTACGTCGTAAATCATGTTTCAAAGGTCTTGGTGGTCCAGGTGCCCCGCTGGTTCGGGGTGGGATGCCAAATATTAAGCGTTAAATATGGGATTTCATGGTAGATTGCCAATTGTAGTACTTAATTATCATTATTGTTTCATTCGAGCTGGGACCCAGCGTCGGATTGTCACTTCTTTGACACGGAATGCTCCTCGCTGGAGTTCAGTGACAAGCCCTTTGGGCGTTGACAGTGCTTCGATAGAGCTCTCGTTGATGGGGGGAATCAACACGTGTGCCAAGACAAGTGTCTCCATGTAAGTAATTAAGACGTACCTTTTGGACTTGTGTATTGACTCGGTTCATCATGCTAAACCAAATCCATGATTTTTCACCGGCATTATGGTGCCGCATGAACGGCGATCCTTCTCTATCTTGCTCATTCTCGTACTCAGGAATCACAAGAACTGAGAACTCAGCATGGCTGAATACGGGTCCCCGCTTGTACAATAGAAAGTCCACGCAAAACTTTGTGCCGCTCTTGACGACCCATCCCAAGCTGCGGAAATGGTGATATACGACATACGAAAGAAGAAAAGGGTTATCTGGTCGAACCCATTTTAGCTGGTTGTGCGCGTCGAACCGAGGAAGATATGAAATCATGCACAACTGATAAAGCGTATCGAGCGATAAACACTTCTGGTTAGCATGCAAATTGGCACGTACATGTCCATTCACATCATGGACTTCTAGACATCCAAGCATAGCGGCCAGGAAAAAGGCTTCGATCATTGTGAGTTGAAAGTGCTCAACATCTTGGCCGTCTTCTTCCTCCTCCTCTTCAACATATTCTTGTTCATCTGTATCCACTTGGGTAGACTGGATGTCATCTGAAAAGTACTTCAGTCCCTTAATGCGAGAGACACCAGCTTCAACAATAGGCTTGTCTTCATCACCACGCCACAGCTCGCCATCTTCGCCCCTACCCAATGTATCGTCGTCTCGAAGCTCGCCACCCAAGGCTGTAATGCCATCAGGCAGCTGAATACCAGCACGAACTGCTGCTCGCGCGCGCTCAATTTTTAATAGTCTTCGCTCTTCACGACGCCGTTGCGTCATTTGCTCCGCTGTGATTATACCACGTTGTCGCGCCTCTTTTTCAGCAATTCTTCGAGACGTCCATGTAGGCTCACTGCGACTCAGACTGCCCTTTCCAAAAAAACCCTGCGTCCACAACTTCAGTGCATCGCCTTGATCATACATCCATACAGATCTTGTGACAGGATCGTACCACCCAACATAGAGCGGTGGTGATGGTGATATGCTTTCATGAATCCAATTCGCCCATTCATTGAACCAATCCCACCAAGAACGCGAAGCGACTTTTCTATTTCTTTGCACTGAAGAATGTCCTATTGGAAGAGGATTCCCATAGATTTTGCGCTTCTCTTGTGTGGACTTCTTACCCGCACCTTGGATTGTGCCTTGTGTCGTATTCATATACTGACGATGACTCACAACTTGTGGCGGATGTCAAAATACTTGTCTGGTCCTGCTTTCTTTTTCAAGCTACTCCACATCGCCCTGAGCCCCATCACTAAGACTGGAACATGTCGAAACACTCGTTGAATTTGTAGTATGAAAAAAAAGTCAAAATAAACTGGTATTTTACTTAGGGGGAAGGAATTACAAGAAAATCTACCATGTACAGCGAAAATAAGGTTAGTTGAGACATCCTACACGACCAGCGCCAGAGAAGCTCAGCATGTCAACACCAAGAATCCTGATAAACATCAACTTCATCACTCTTCGATTAGGACGAAGTACTGTGGTGATGATGCTTGGAGGACTTTGTCGATGAACTTGGCTTGCTCGAAGACTTTTCCTGCGTGTTAGTGGTTGATAGAGATGATGATGATCCTTTGACTCTCTTAAGACTAGCATTGCGACCCGATGGAGAAGACGTAGAAGACGAAGACTTGGTGTTAGAATATGTAGGAATGCAATGCTTTTCGAGCGCTGAACCCACCTTGCTAGCCGATGGGAATGGTCGCAGTAGTGGCGGCAGGAGGCTGCTGTCATCACCGTCATCATCATCACAGATGATGTCGTCATCATCATTGTTATCACTGTTACTCGAGTGGGAGTTGGAATTTGAATTCGAGTTCGAGCCAGCGCCAGAGTTCGAGCCAGAGCTGCCTGAACCAGAGCCAGATTTCGAATTCGAATCAGAATTGGAGTTTGAACTAGCGCTTGAATCCGAGTTCGAGTTCGATCCAGAACCTGAGTTAGAATTTGAGTCAGAGTTTGAGCCGGAGCTTGAGTTGGCATTCGAATCCGAGTTGGAGCCAGAACCCGAGCCAGAGTTCGAGCCCGATCCAGAGTTGGAGTCAGAGTTCGAGCTTGAGTTGGCATTCGAGTTCGAGTTGGAGCCAGAACCTGAGCCAGAATTAGAACCCGATCCAGACTTGGAGCCAGAGTTCGAGCTTGAATTGGCATTCGAATCCGAGTTGGAGCCAGAACCTGAGCCAGAATTAGAACCCGATCCAGACTTGGAGCCA
>ERZ500990.391-NODE-391-length-15532-cov-6.250436_pt1 | contig 15532 bp, 8 predicted proteins | sample MGYA00248876_ERZ500990 | MGnify/ENA primary metagenome ERZ500990 (study PRJEB25958, sample SAMN03398517) | human skin metagenome | study: EMG produced TPA metagenomics assembly of the Human Skin Microbiome Metagenome (human skin metagenome) data set.
GTCGCTATCTACTAGATAGCCTAACTGGTGGTCACCTGATGGGAGGTTAACCGCTTCGCCTGTGGCATAGCGCCAGTGGTGTATGTCTTTGTGTGCTGCAGTCGATAAATCGATACCCAATACTTGACTCGCCGCTTGTGTCAAATGGTTGATACAGGCAGTTTTATCTTCCTCAATATGTCTATTCGTCCATGCTGGGGTACTATGAATCACAAGGCTATAACCGCCTTCGCGATGGGGTTTTGCACTATTGACGATAATTTTACCGATATCCTCACTCTCGATTTTGGCATACTCATAGTCTAAAGCCAGCGGTGTATCAAATCCCAGCATCAGCACACTACAGGGCATGAGGGCATATTTATTCAACACTTTGGTATGTAGCGATGTTTGAGCAAAGCTTTTTGCTTGTTCTACCGGCATCGCCGAAATAATCCAATCAAACTGACCCAACGTTTCACCCTTGTCACTTAACAACTCCCAACTATTAAAAATGGGATGATGGTCAATGATAGACGCTACTCTAGTATTGCGCTGCACAGTTAAGCCACTGGCGAGATGTTTACCGATGGCATTCATGGCAGGTATGCCCACATAGTAGTCAGAATAACAGTCAGACACTCTGGGCACGGAGTGTGGTTTGGTAGATACAGTAGATACAAAGGAATTATCGGGGGTAGCTTGGTCAACTGCCCATACTGCAACCACCCCTTCAGCGAGTAATTGATTGACAAAATCTTGAAAATCGTCGTCACTGGCAGTAAACGCGGCAACACCATGATCAAAATAAAATGGTTCGGCACGGCGCGTTGCTAGTCGCCCACCGATGCCACGGGATTTTTCAAAAATCACTACGTCGTGCCCTGCTTGTTGCAACGCTTTACCACAAGTTAACCCTGCCAATCCTGCACCGATAATGGCAATCCGTTTCATAGTTTTACCCGCTCTATACGATTTTTGAAAGTTAAAAAAATAGCGATGACTCGTATCACCGCTATGCCATCAGACCAATAAATTGTTGGCTACTATAACTGAAGATAACTATAGATCAAGACAACAATTTATCGGCGATAACTTTATCTATGATAACTTATCTTTTTGGCAAAATGACACGGTCAATCACATGTACCACACCATTGCTCGCTTTGATATCTGTGGTGACAATGTTGGCAACACGTCCATTGGCGTCTTGTAATTTACCATTTGAAGTCACCATGACGTTTTGACCTTGTAAGGTTTTAACCATACCTGGCTTGACATCTTTTGCCATCACTGTGGCTGGCAGCACATGATAAGTTAACACAGATTGTAATAGTGGTTTGTTTGCAAACAATTGCGCTTTGGTCATACCGAGCTCAGCAAGTAGATTGGCAAACGCAGCATTGGTCGGCGCAAATACGGTGATGTTTTTAGTAGTCGCGACGGTGTCGGCTAAACCTGCGGCTACCACCGCTTCAACTAATATTGAAAAATCTGGATTTGATTTTGCCACATCAACAATGTTAGCTGCGTGCATCGGTGCATGAGCGGTATGGGTTGGCGTCGTGGCACAACCGGCTAATAACGTGGTAGAAATCGCCGCTGCTAGGAAGGCTTGTTTTAACATACTTATTTTCCTTATTTAATTATAATTGTTGGATAAAATACAGGTCAGCTTTTTAATCTAACTTAACTTTAACTGATAAAATTAGAATTTTCAATATATTTTTATACTAAAAAGTATAAAAAATACTACTTATTTTAATATATACTATTAGGTAAAATTCATTAACAACAAAAGCGACAATGACTGCATAAATGTCACAGTAACTAGATAATTTTCCGCTACAATTTATTTCTTCATTTTGGGCAACGCATAAGGGCAAAATTATGTACGTTAATTCAAGTACGCAATCACCGACTGTAGCAGTGATTGGTGGTGGTTCAGCAGGTTCTACGATTGCTATACGGCTGGCGATGGCGGGCATCCATGTGCATTTGATTGAAAAAAATGCCAGCCTTATCAACGCCCCGCCCATGTGTCATCTGCATGCAGGTGGCAATTTGTACCGCGAAATCAGTGATGAAGATTGCCGCATGTTGATGCGCCAATGTATTGATATTGCCAAGTTGTATCCAGAGAGTATTGATGTGCGCCCCACCCTCATCACGGTGCCAAAACGCGATAACAATACCGCCACTGACTTACTGCCACGTCTTGATATGTTAACGGCTTACTATCAATCATTGGTTGATGCTGACCCTAGCAACCAAGTGTTGGGCAAAGTTCAAGATTATTACCGAGTGTATGGCAAGGAGCAAATTCAACAGCTAATTCAATTAGAAGCTAAAGATATTCCGAGCACCACTGATGAGTGGGTTGTGGCGGCTCTTAAAGTGATGGATTTGGAAAAACTGCAATATCCCATCATTGCGGTGCAAGAATTCGGCTGGAATATTTTTAGACTCTCTGCCAGTGCTTTTTTACAATTGCAGCGCCTACAGCACGCTCAGGTACATCTAAATGCCCAAGTTGATGATTTAAAACGTCATATGGATGGCTGGCAAGTGTCTTTTACTGATGAGCATGGCGAGCTGCAGCGTATCTATGCTGATTTTGTGGTCAATGCTTGCGGGTTTAGAACCGGTATTATTGATGACAAAGCAGGCGTGCATATCAAACGCATGGTAGAATTTAAAGCTTCCTATATCAGTGAATGGCGTGATTATAAGGGGCGTTTGCCTGAGATTATTTTTCATGGTGAGCGTGGCACCCCCAATGGCATGGCGCAGTTTACCCCTTATCCTGACGGGTTTTTTCAGCTGCATGGCATGACCGAAAACATCACCTTATTTAATGATGGGTTGACCAAAGCCACACAAGAAAGCAGCCAACCGCCCATTAATCCACAATATCTAAATTATATTGAAAACGGCTGGGAGCCAAACGCACTAAAACAGCGCACCCAAAACGCCATAGATTATGTCAGTGAATTTGTGCCAAGTTTTCGAACTGCACAAGCGGGAGATAATGCGTTATATGGTGGGCAGCAAGTACCGAGTGATGATATTACCGTGCGCGTCGCAGATTTGCAGGTGTTTGCCAAGCTGCGTTATGCGGTGGCAGAAAATGTGAAAGCCAATTCTACCCTAGATGTGGCGGATAAAGTCATGGATGCGCTAGTTGATGCCAATTTGATAGAAAAATCTGCTTGCAAGCGTCCTAACTGGCACAAAATTGATGTCAATGAGGTCAATATAGTCGCACGCGATATTGCCAAAGCCCGACATTACCCATTACCGATGGCAAAGGTCAATCAGCGCTTACTGGTTTGATGGATTGCTGGCTTGATAAAAAAGGTAGAAAAAATTCTACCTTTTTTACTTTTACGCTGTTTTTATCCTGTCAACATTGAGAAAAATAGTCTAAGCAAATAACCCTTGGGCATATTGATCGCGGATGACTTTTTTGTCAATTTTACCCACGCTGGTTTTTGGCAATTCCGTGATAAATTTCACATCCTGCGGAATACCGTATTTTGGCAAATGACCGCGCTCATACGCTTGCTGCGCAATCGCGATGATGTCTTCAGCTTTGGTGTCTTGATAATCGGGTTTGAGCACAATCAATGCCATCGGACGTTCACCCCAGCGCGCATCAGGAATCGCAATCACCGCAATGTCGGCAACGCTTGGGTGTAATGACATGATGGTTTCTATTTCAAGCGAAGATATCCATTCACCACCCGACTTGATGACGTCTTTTAGGCGGTCGGTGATTTTGACATTGCCTTTTGCGTCCATCCAACCGATGTCCTGGGTATGCAGATAACCGCCCTCCCACAGCTCGTTGCCTGCATCTTGGTTTTTGTAATAACTCTGCGTCAACCAAGGTGAACGCACCACGATTTCGCCTGTGGATGTGCCATCGTTTGGCATACGTTTGCCGTTATGCCAGATTTGCAAATCGACCAATGGCACCGGTGAGCCAGACAAGCAGCGATGCTCAATTTGTTGTTCTTCGCTCATGTGTTGGAATGTTTCATCAAAGTTGACAATGCTGATAATAGGACAAGTCTCTGACATGCCATAACCCGTAGACACTTCGATGCCGCTGGCTACAGCCATTTTGGCAAGCCCTTGATTGAGTTTAGAGCCACCGACGACCATTTTTAAGCCGTTGAATTTTTCTTGGCGTTTGTTGATTTCACCCAGTAGCATTTGCAAAATCGTTGGCACGCCATGGGTGATGGTGACATTGTGTTTTTTTACCAAGTCAACCATGGTGGAAGGCACATAGCGACCTGGATAGATTTGCTCCAGCCCTAGCATGGTTGCGACAAATGGAAACCCCCAAGCATGCACATGAAACATCGGTGTCATTGGCATATAGACATCTGAATAGCGCACCCCTTGACCTTCGACATTCAGCGCACAGCCAATTGCGACGACGAGCGTATGCAGGACGATTTGACGATGGCTAAAAAATACGCCTTTGGGATTGCCGGTTGTACCGCTGGTATAGAAGGTTGTGGCAATGGTGTTTTCATCAAAATCTTCAAACTCGTACTCATCGCTGGCTTGTGCGAGCATGGCTTCATATTCGCCTTGGGCGTATGGGGGCATTGGCGTGTTGTTATCATCCAACCAAATCACATGCTCGACCGATGGCGCATCTTGGGTATGGCTTTTGATCATCGGTGAAAATTCTGAATTTAACAGTAGCGCTTTTGGTTTGGCGTGATTGATGGTATATAGCACTTTGTCTTCTGACAAACGCACATTGACGGTTTGCAAGATATAGCCACACATCGGGATGGCAAAATAACATTCCAAATAACGGTGTGTATCCCAATCCATGACTGCAACCACATCGCCTTTTTGTAGGTTTAAGCCTTTTAAGACATTGGCTAAGCGATTGACACGTTTGAAAAACTCATGATAGGTGTAACTGGTTTTGTCGGCGTAATGGATTTTTTTGTCGCCAGAGACCACTTTGGCGCGAGACAATAAATTTTTGATAAGCAAGGGAAAACCATAAGCTTGGTCGGCTTGTAGGTAGTTTTCGTGCTGATTTAAAATAGCCGTCATAGAACATTCCTTTGTTGTGGTATAACCAACGAGTCAATCAAATATTGCTCGCCTAACTTTGCTGTGAGTACTTCCTTGTGAATATTGACTATATACGAGCGGTACAGCCAATACAACCAAAAATATGAAACTTTCCAGTTCAATATGTTTCATATTTTTACGCTTTTTTTACACTTTGGTGAAAAAAATTTTATTATGGGGTTTTGATAGACTGCCTTTGCTATAATGCGCGTTACATATCCCCACTGAACGAAAAAATATGACCCAGCACTTTTGTTTGCCTAGCGATATCAGCCCCGAACAATTTTTGAGCGAGTACTGGCAAAAAAAACCACTGCTAATCAAACAGGGCTTGCCGCAATTGGTTGGTATGTTTGAGCCAGACGATATCATCGGGCTTGCCCAAGATGAAGACGCCACTGCCCGACTCATCAGCGAAAATAACCAGCAATGGTCACTTAAAACCAGCCCTCTTACCGCCAAAGACTTTCAAAAACTGCCAAAACATTGGACGGTGCTGGTGCAAAATATGGAACAATGGTCGCCAGCACTTGGCAACCTATGGCATGCGTTTGATTTTATTGCGCAGTGGCAACGTGATGATATCATGGTGTCGTATGCGCCATCAGGTGGCAGCGTTGGCAAGCATTATGACAATTACGATGTCTTTTTGGCACAAGGGTACGGCAAACGTCATTGGCAATTGGGCAAGTATTGTGACCAAACAACCCAATTTGAAGCAGGTCAACCGATTCGTTTGATGAATGAGATGGGCGAGCTGATATTTGATGAGGTGCTTGAGCCAGGCGATGTGCTGTATGTACCGACCAATCTCTCCCACTACGGGGTGGCAGTTGAGGATTGTTTGACTTTTTCCTTTGGCTTTAGGCGCCCTACCCCTTTACGGCTGCTCGATAGTTTGGCGGATGTCGCTACCCATTTTGATGATTTAGCCATTCCCCTCAAAATCAACCAACCCCCCGCAGTTGCAGGCGAGCTGTCGATAGCCAGCATTCAAGATATCAAAGCGCAGCTGATTGCGCTACTAAACTCTGAACTTGGCGATGAAATAATCACTCAAGCGATTAGCGAAACGGTAAGCAAACGGCAATATGAGCTGATGCTCCCTGACACGTATGCCGATATTGATGAGATACAAAGCGCCTTGGCAGCGGGTGCGGTCATCAGGCAAGATATGTCTAGCCGCATTATCTTTACCCAAACCCAAGCGGATTCACAAACTCAAGCAAAAATTTATGTCAATGGCTGTGTTATTGATTCGGATGATATGCCCGCTAACGCGCAAACACTCCTCATTCGGCTCGCCAATGGCGAATCCGTCGATGAGCAAATTTTGCAAGCAGCTGATGTCGAAACTGATATAATTTGTGATTGGATAGAAAATGGCTGGGTAGTGATTGATTACCCTGAAGAAATCATTGGATAACGAAAAAATATTATGAGCTATTATTTTGGGTTTACCCCTTCCGCAGAATTGAGCGCTACCATTGATAAGGCGTATGAGCTGATTGGTAGCAAAAGTAGCGAACGTTATGACGTTTATCGCGATAAAATCACCCAGTTGACCAGTAAAGAGCTGATGGATGCGCTACTGATTAAATTAATCGAATCGCTACCCGATGATTCAGAACGAAAAGCGCATTTGATTAAAACCGCAGCAACCATTGAAGCAACTAGCGATAAACTCATTAACACACTATTAAGCCCTACAAAAAATGAAGATGTGTTACCTAGCTTCGATTTTTTTGACCAAAAAGTGTTAAAAAATACCCAATCGGGTGAACGTCGTATCTCAGTGCCACTCACTGACGAGCTGGCAAAGAGTTTACTGACTACCATACAAAACGTCCAAGCGGGTAAAGGGCTTGAAGAGCAGCAAAATTTGATTCGCTTATTTAGCGAGCTAACCAAAGCCTGTTTGCAGCATTTTTTGGTTGATTTTACCAAAACACTCAATTTAAATATGCTCAAACGCGCGGCAATTCCAGTGACCGATGGCATCATCGTCAAAGTCATTGATATCGCGCTACGCCGTTTAATCCCACAAATGCCACAAGAATCGCTTGAGCGTTTTACCAAACATTACCAAGCGTTAATATTTAACAATTAGGTATTGCTAACCGTTATTATTCAATTGGATAAAACTGCGTTACAATAGCCCACTTATTTTTTTAAATTAATAGGTCCAGCATGAATCAACTTAGCAATCAGCAAATCGAAGAAGCGCTACGCAATTCTGAATGTCTTATCAGTAGCTTTGAAGTGAGTAGTGCTTACGAGCGTTTGGCAGCCAGTGTCAACCTGCACTATGCAGGTCAAAATCCCATTGTGATGGTGGTGATGAATGGCGGGTTGATTCCAGCAGGTCAACTGCTTACCCAGTTTACTTTTTATCATCGTATGTACTATATCCATGCTACCCGCTATCGCAACAACCAAGGCACCAATGAACTTGAGTGGAAATTCAAACCTGAAATTGATTTGGCGGGTGAAGATATTTTATTGATTGATGATATTTTTGATGAAGGCATTACCCTAAAAGCGGTGGTGGACGAGCTGGCAAAAGAAAATCCAAAATCTATCCGCACCTGTGTGCTACTCAATAAACTCCATGACCGAAAAGTACAAGAGTTTAAAGTCGATTTTGTGGGTCTAGATGTGGCGGATCGCTATGTGTATGGCTGCGGTATGGACTATCACGGGTATCTACGCCATATGCCAGGGATTTATGCGTTAAAAAATGTGTAAAACTGCTTGTCATAAATAAAAAGGTATCGTTGGATACCTTTTTTTATGGCGTATTTTTTTAGAAGATATCTTTTTATAATGTCTGTTTTTATGACCTATCTTTTATGGCGTGTTGTTAAGATGATCAAATTGTAGTTGTAAGCCAGTTTGTCGCACCGCTTTTTGCGTCACAGCTAACTCAAAATTCTCTTTAGCGCTATATATGGATAAGGCGGATTTACTGCGCGTCACCGCTGTATAAATCAGCGCTTGGCTTAGTAGCCTGGTATGGGCTTTATCAATACAAATGGCGACCGTGTGAAATTCTGAGCCTTGTGACTTATGAATGGTCATCGCATACGCATAGTCACAACTTTCACGGCTTAATCGCTGAATGGGTATCACTTTTTCTGCAAAACACGCGTATAGCTGCCCTTGGTACAACAGACAAATCGCAATATCACCATTGAATAACCCCAACTGATAATCATTGTTTTGGATGATAATCGGTAAACCGTGATAAAAGTAAGCTTTGGTTCGAGTGATTTTAGAAAACTCGGTAAAAGCTAGGCTCATCTTTTGGTTGATTGATTGGGTGCCCAATTGTCCTTGATGACCCGCACACAGAATACGATAACTATCAAATACCTCAAACAGCCCTTTTCGATTATCCGCTTCAAAAATATTGACAGGCTTGCTGTACCATTGCTGCATAAGCGCAAAAAATGGATGGTAAGGTTTCGCTAATTGGTTAAAAACAGCAGGCAAACTCGAAGACGCATCAATTGGGTAAAAAGGAATATTGGCTGTTTGCTGTTTTTTACCAGCCAAGTCTGGTGGATTCTCACTTTGAGATGACTTAATTGATTGTAAATCAACGGTTTGCAATAATTGATGAATTAACTTTAATTTTTTAGGTGCAGGCAAATTTTGCTGAATAGCGAGAGCAAACTGACCGACAACGGAATTTGAATCAAAGCGTTTTGACTCGGTCAATTCCGTGATATAAGGCTGCAAACGCGTCACCGCGCACAAATCTGATAGAACCGACCCCGCGTCTACCGCCGCCAGCTGGTTTGCATCACCCAACAAAATCAGCCGACCCGTGGGTTTGATAGCATCAACCAACTGACTGGCAAGCTCAAGCCCTAGCATGGACGCTTCATCTACAATAATCAAATCATCGGGTAATGGATTTTTGGCGTGATAGCGTGGTATGCCATCACTACCAATACCTAGCAGCCGATGTAAGGTTTTTGCATTGTCCAAAGTGATTTCTTCATCCTGCAAACTTTTTTGCAAGCTTATTCGTAATGACTCTTGCATACGCTGCGCCGCCTTCCCTGTCGGTGCAGTCAAGGTGATAGATAAAGGCGGTAAATTAGGGTCCTGTTTTCTTTTGTGCTCGTGCCCCTTTTGCAGAGTGGTTACCAGCTTCGCCACAGTAAAAGTTTTGCCTGTACCAGGGCCACCGATAATGATACTCAATGCGTGTTGGCTTGATTTTTCTATGGCGAGTTGCTGCATCGCATTGGGAGCTAAACCATTATCGATGTCCTGTGATGCAGATATACTACTAAACGCTGCCACTTTTCTATGGGCAATTTTCATCAACTGCTTGGCTAACGATTGTTCTGCATACCATTGCCGATGTAGCCAGACCAGGTACTTATGTTCTGTTGCAGAAACTTCATCATCTGGTTGGGTGAGCTTTTGAATAATGATAGGTGTATTGGTGTCATGGTTGTATAACTCATCCCCCTTCGCGCCTATTACGCTTGCCCAGTTATTGTCCGTCAACTCTGCAATGAGTGATTTTTCATCTTCATTGTTGACCGTCATTTCATACACGGTATGTCCTTCTGACAGTTGTTCATTGATTTGATCAAAAATTTGCAAGATTTTCGATTTTTCTTTTGTTTTTTGATTGTTATTTTGATTTTCTTTGCTTAGGCTATTTTTATTGGTTTCTGTATTAGTTAGCTGTGATTTTTGCTGCTTGCGGTATTGAATAAAACTGGCTAATTGGGTTAATTTAGCAGTTTCTTCAATTGTAGCGGTTGGCTCAGTCGTATTTGTTTTCATAATAAATTCTTTATGCGTGATGGTTAATTTTAATTGCCATTGGGATAGCCGAACATATCATCGAGTGCCAAGATAAAGGCACTATCAAACTGTTTTATTAGTTTCCCACAGGTATCATGCTCGGGTGACATACCGCGTAAAAAAGCATACTCGACCGCACCCAAATGGGTATTAATGTCATAATTGGGTAGTCGCAGCTTGAGATAGCGATGCAGCGCCACTTGGTAGATGCTTGCTTGCAGCCAATAACTATGCGTGGTCATCGCGTCATATAATGCCGCTGGGTTATAATTGTCGAAATCACTGCCAAGATAATTGCTTTTATAATCGACGATAAAAAACTGTGTGCCGTGCTGATACACCAAGTCAATCTCCCCTTTGAGATACTGCCAAACCATGGTGTTGACTTCTTGGCTTTGCAATTGTAGTGGGATATCAAATTGGTGAAACAACGCGTTTAAGTCGCTAAATGACAAATGCTGGTTTAAGCGTAAATTAAACCCTAATTCAGCAACTTTTTGGTTGTATTTGATATTGACCAGCGGGACTGCCGAAGCGGCTAACGGCGTATGGATGATGTCATCTAGCCAATCCACCAACGCGACATAATCAGGCTGCAAATCATCGATGTTGATATCATGCCAGTTGCCATACTGCCCTGCACTACTTTCTTTTGTAGAAAAATAATTGCTCGGCATTTGGTAGCGTCTTAACGTGCGATCCACCATGACTGACCAGCGTTTTAACTTGTCTGCTCTGGCATCTTGCTGTGGTACAGCCAACTCAGGGGTTTCATTGTAGTTATTGGCGATGTCTTCTAAAACACTATGTAAAAAAGTACCCGGGTTTGTGCCTTTTTCAAAGTTAAATCTAATGGAATTAACCTCGTTACTCGACTCCCCCGCTAGCCTACTATTGGGGATAGGTAATAAACGGGTTTGCGCCGCTGACAAAATATCATCATCTTGCCTGTCTTCGGCATTAACCACTGTGTCAACGCTAGTATGGTCGATATAACGAGACAATGCGGTAAAACTGGTATTCGCCCATCCTTTAAAGGTATCGATGGTGATCACTTTGATGATTTCATCGTAATCAATCTTACTGATAGCAGCGTTTTGCTCATTTTGCCTATTTGTTTTGGATGTGAACTTTAGCTTTGAGTCATAGTACTTGCTTAGGCTATTTGAATCTATGATATGGGTTGTTTCAGTCAATGTTTCTTTGACAGCAAATTTTGCCAAATCGTCCATGAAAGGCGTCAAAGCAGAATTTTTCACCGCAGATTTTTTGGCGACAGTCACAAGATACACTTGTTCTTTTGCGCGGGTAAGGGCAACGTACAATAATCGCAATCGTTCCTCATAGGCAGATTGGTCTTCAATGGCGACATAATTGATTAGGTTGATTGGATTGTTATCGGCTATCTGGCTGGGCAACGCGGTCAATCGGCGGCTTAATAGTGGGTTATCATGATTTCGGCTCAATTGGGGCGCTGCTTGATGGGTGGTTTGTATACCATACAGATATAACGGCGCACCATGAAACTTGGCTTTACTCTCCCCTGTAAACCCAACCACAAATACTATCGGAAACTCCAAGCCTTTAGACGCGTGAACCGTCATCAGTTGCACGCCTTCATCGGATGGCAAGCGCTGCTGCGTTGACCAATCTTCTTTAGGCTGCTGTTGCACTTGGGCGCAGAACCACTCAAACAGTTGATGCTCGCCCACCTGTCCATTGAACTGGTCGCTAATAATATCTAACAACTGGCGCAAATCGATGAGCAATCGCTCGCCATTTGGATGTTTGGCGAGGCGCTGCCAAAAATTGAGTGTGATTTGGTTGGGTAAAGTAAGCGGTTGATTGAGCAGCCACTGTATAGCGACCAAAAAACTGTGTTTTTGCCACAACTCGCTGGCGGTCAATACCAACTGCTGAATCTCAGCCAAACTAGTGTTTGTTGAGGTTTGATGGGCTTGATGAGGATGAGCTTGTCCTTGCGCCTCTTGGGTGTTAGTTTGATTAAGCGCATCATACAACTGGTTGATTTGTTCAAGGGTCAGCTGAAAAAAACTAGACAACATCAAGGATTTTAATTTTGATTCGCTAAATGGCGTCAACAGCACGCTTTGTAAGGTCATCAAATCAACACTCATGCTATCGCCAAAGACACTTTGACTACCGCCTCTGACCGTCGCAATCCCGTGATGATGTAAGCGTTTCTCGATGGTATGAAGTTCACTGTTTTTGACTGCCAACACACAAATATCACTCAGCGTTAAGCTACGATTTTGGTAGCTTAATGGTTTGCCATCATCAAATAAATCAAAAATCTGCGCGGCAATCGCATCGGCATAATCCACCGTTTTTTCATCACTTGATAAGGTGTTTTCATTCGAGGAGTCAGTGTTATTCGGGCATGCGGTGTCATTCGAGGTAGCGTCATTCTCTCCTACTGCAATCACTTGCTGACTATAGGGCGCTTTATATTCGATAGCAATATGATTGAACGCAGGTAAGCTAGCAGCTTCATTGTCTAGCGCATTGCCGATAACCAGCTCAGCGGTTTGGCGCGTCGCAGAGATTTTACGATAATAAATTTCACGCCCCATAAAATACGGCTGTTGGTTGATATTGGGCAGCTGGTCGGCTTGATTTGGGTCAATATCTTGCTCGCCAACGCCATACCAGTGATTGAGGCTATCAATCAGTGCTGCCGATGAGCGATGGTTTTGGCTCAGTGACTTAGGCTGTTCTGGAAATAATTTTTTTAGCGTGGTGTAGTTTTGTACGTCCCCGCCACGAAATCCATAAATTGCCTGTTTGGGATCGCCTACCAACAGCAAAAACTGCGAAGGTGTGTGATATTTTTTTCCATTTGATTTTTCTGCTTTGTCTGCTGTCTCTGGCTCGAAATCTTGTAAATAAACCCTTTGAATCAGTAACGCTTGTTCGGTGTTGATATCTTGCGATTCGTCAATTAAGGCGATGGGATACTGATGGCGAATATAACGCGCTAACGATTGACCTTTTTTGCCGGATAACGCATCGTTTAACCGCGCCAATTGTAAGGCAAAGGTAGTTAGCCGCTGTGATTCTAGTCGTTTTGGCAGGTGGGTACGCACGTAACGGCTAATAAACTGGGTAAAGTAAAAATTTACTTGTTTAAAGTAGTCTTGCAAGGCTTGCGTTTGTTGGATAAGCTGCCAAATGTTGTCCACGATATCAAAGGATTTGAATGTGGCGCTTTGCTGTTCTTTTTTGCCATTAAAGCCTTTATTGTTGACGTATAAATCTTCAATGCCATCTAGCACCTTAGCTATATTGCCAACTTTATACATAGCAAAGACATTGGTAATGTCACCCGTGCTGAGTAAATTTTGCAGATTTTTAATTTCGTTAAAGTGTTTATGAAGTTTATTGCCAGCACTAAACCCTTGGGCTTTACGAAAGTCACTATCAAAATATGCCTCAAACTCACTATCATTATCATCTGCAATCGACTGCATCAGTGCCTTGATAGCAGTGGTATCAAACGCTGTCAATGGTACAGTATCGATGTCAGCGGTATAAAAATTCAGTGCGCGATTGACCGCCTCGTAGTAATCAGCAACCGGTAAAAACACGTTATTGTCAAACATCATCGGGTACAATTCAGGCATATTGGCATTGACCTGCGCCATAAACGCCCTAAGTTGGTCGTGAATCATGCCCTTGATGATGCTGCTGACATCATTACTGATTTGCACCTCTGCAGAAAACCCCGTTTCGCTACTGTATTCTCTTAGCCACTTTTGACACAAACTATCAAGGGTACTAACAAATAGGCGATCAAGCTGGTTGAGCGCCAATGTGGTGCGCTGCAGTGCGATACGAAAATTGACGGTGTTTTTGGCAGGTTTATGGGTGCTGTTTTCACTATCCTCGGCGGTTGGCTTTGAGGTGCTTAGGCTTTCTTTCGGGCTTACTTTTGTGCTTGCTGCAGTGGTTACATCTACCGGCAAACCGAAGATTTGTTTGGCGACCCACTCGATTAAGTGTTTATTGATAGGGTCTTGGTACTTACCCAGTAAATTTTTTTGTGCCGCAAGCGCTTGTACCTGCGCAATAAAATGTGCATATTTTTGTACAGCGATAGCTTTGCTGCTATCCAATTCACTGTCGTTTAACGGTGTAAATGTAGAATGATTAATCATTTGCAGCAATTGATAAAAATCTTGCAAACGCTCACGAATCCGCTGGCGCATTTCGGCGGCGGCACTTCGCGTAAAGGTCGTGGCGATAATTTTTTCACACGGCTGCCCGGCTTGCACGATTAGTCGCAACATCACGCCCGTCAGCGTCCATGTTTTGCCTGTGCCTGCTGAGGCTTCAATCAAATGACGCCCCGTCAATGGCAAAGTGACTGCAGGCGGGAGTAAAGACTCAGCGTCTTCTTTAATGCGTGCTTCGTCGATGTTTGTTTGAGTGTTTGTTTTGATATTTGTTTTGATGTTTGCCTCGATATTTGTTTCACTACTTACTTTTATGCTTGGGGTATGAATATCGTGTTTCATAAGATTTCTTTGATAAAAATGCATGTCATGCTTCAATGAGTTGGTGCAATTCTTTGACCATAGATAACATAGGCTCATAAATCAGCGCGCCCAACGTCTGTGCAAACCCAATAACCACCGATGGTTTATAATCGCCGATTAAATGCTGCCAAATCGGATAGTCAAACTGGTTCACATCCACAAAATTAAAATTACTGTCTTTTAGCCAATCACCTAGATGCTGGCTGGCTGGTGTCTCTGGCTGTTTTTGTTGTTTTTGTAAAAATGACAGGCAAAAAGCAGGCGGTACAATGGTTACCACGCTATCGATGAGTTGATACACCATCACAATATCCTGCAAATAACCACAGGCTTGCTCACAAGGGATGGCAGGTAGATACACGGTTTTTTTATTGCTAAACTGCCACAGCGAAAAGCCATCATTCAGCTGTGCTTGTTGAGCCGTGGTGCGGCGCAGCACTTGCCAACATAAATGATGGAGCCAAAATTGCAACAGGTATTTTTCTTTGCCAGAGGTTGGCAAATAATTTAACCAATAGCTGGGATTGGCAGCTGCTGCAACCTTATCTTCAATTGATTGATACGGTTTATATAATGGCAAGTTGGCAGTGATAACCCAGCTTTCTTTACTGTCTATCAGTCCCGCTTGTTTATCCAGCGCCAAGGCGCTAATGGCGATTCGCTGCTCTTCACAGGGGGTTAACGCCGTTGCCACCCAGTGGACGACCTCGTCCGTATTTTGTACATCTAACGCCCCAAATTTGTCTGAATAAAAATTCCCTAACAACTTTGCCTCAGTAGCATCGAGCTGTTGGCTGATGGTTTTTAAGTGATGAACAAAGTCCTGCAAATCTTTTTTGAGTTGTTGCTGATTTTGCTGCAACGATTGATAGCGGTTCACCCCGGCTGGCAATAACTCATTAATAGCGATGTTGATTGATTGTTGAGCGTTTGCTGCCAGTTTCATCTCGTTGTTATGAGTATTATGGGTATTATCGCCCTTATCGGACAAGGCTTGGGCAAAAAAAGCGTCTAACAAAGATTTACGCAACAACCAACCATCTAACAGA
>ERZ500990.392-NODE-392-length-15506-cov-4.172481_pt1 | contig 15506 bp, 6 predicted proteins | sample MGYA00248876_ERZ500990 | MGnify/ENA primary metagenome ERZ500990 (study PRJEB25958, sample SAMN03398517) | human skin metagenome | study: EMG produced TPA metagenomics assembly of the Human Skin Microbiome Metagenome (human skin metagenome) data set.
TCGTGACTCGTCGTTGTCGCGCGTGGCCAAGTTTGATCGCATTCGCGAGGAACACGCATGAAACGCTGGTCCTTATAGCCCTGATTCTCTTTCTTCTACTTGGTATGGGGTATCTATCACAAGGAATCGTCGCCAAGAAACAGAACCGCATCACTTGAAGCTGCTCTTTCTGCATCTGGCAAGTCAAGAGCAACAGGTACACGATGTGGTGCACATGTATTTGTGCGGCGGAATTTCTTGAAATTGCGTCGATGCGAATGGCTAGGACGGGCCATGGGTTCAATACGGACCTGCATGAATGATGGGCGCTCAATGTGGTTCCAAGACGATGGTGGTGATGCAGAAGCTGTAGTGCACGAAGAGCGAGAGGCAGAATCACATGCTGGAGCAGACACGAGTGCTTGTTCCCATTCAGCATGGGGTTCTGGGACGGGCAGACCGCCTTCCGAGTCCGAATCGGGAACAGTCGCTGCTTCCGTCTCGTTTGGTGCATGCGACCGAGCTTCGTGTGCTGCTTCATCGCCTCTGTCCAAGTTCGATTCGTTGCTCATGAGCCCTGTTCCTCGTTGTTGCTCCGACGAGCTTTTTGCTCGCAGTCGCAACGCATCATCTGCGTCCAACTCTTTTCCCACTGGCTTGTCGAATACTGATTGCGACGAGTCAAGCATCTCGCGAAACTTTGCACTGCGCCGCTCACCATCCGACTGAGACGGGGAGGACGAGGCCACAGAAGCTGGTCCTGCTGGCCTTGCAGACTGTTGTTCATCGCGTGGCACACCTAGCAGCTCATCCAGCAGGTACGAACGCCTCGGTGCACGGCGCGGAAGCGTGCATGGCCGGTTGGTATGCTGACTTGCAAGCGGTGCGAGCGCGTCGTCGGCCGATAGCCGCGTAGCGTGAGAAGTTGACACACGCTGCTGTGGATTGGATTCAGATGACCTTGACGAAGAAGGTGGTTCAAGTGTGGACGCTGCATTTGTCGAAGGGACCAATGATGATGATGTGTGGCTCGCTTGGACTGGCTGAATATCTTCACTGGTTGTCATATTGACATCTGGCATGCCACTCAAGTCATCCATCCAACTCGTAACGTCGCACGTTGCGTCACTCTCTTGCTGCGCGGAATCAGGCTCATAAGGCCGGACCATCGTAGACCATTTTTGTACATCCAAAATTCCTCGTGGTATGGCCCACATCCCGTCCGGCAGCAAGGGAAGTTTCAATGTCTGGCATGCTTGGTCCACGACAGGCGCGTCTTCCGTGATCACATACATCCGGCGTTTTGCATCACATACAACTTCCTGTTCTTTACATTTTGCGAGAACTTGTCGCGCCGTCAACGCGTCAGACACGTGTTCCTTCGATAGATCATGCACATGAACAAATGCACCCGCTGCCTCTGCGAGCTCAGCCAAGTCCAGAAAGCGTCGGCTCGGCTTTGGAATCCACATGCACACAATGGCATCCGCATAGATATGTCGTCGCTCGGGTCGTGGCGTGAGCTGCTCGCGAGGGATCTGCGCATCACGAGCTAGGTTTGGGTCAGACGGAGGTACAAACCCAGAGGCATCTGGCTCGTGCCACGCTGGGGCCATTCCTGCACCAAAGAGTGCTTGGACGTACGCTTCCGACACAACGGGTATTCCATATACAAGTGCCAGGAGCTGCTCTTTGCTTGGTCGAATGCAGGATACGACGAGGTGAGTCGAAGCTGCACTGAGCTGCTTTTGAACGGATGTCACATGAATGCCGAGGAGAGCCGCCGTACTGCGCACATCCTCAGAATCAAGCGATGGTACACGATACACGCTTAAGGAAAAAGATAGCCAACGGAGCTCAGCATAGACTCCCGATACGAGGCAGATCCGACTCTGATCAGTCAATTCCACTGGCGTTTCCGCCTGAATTCGCTGCTCAATTCGATTTCGACCGCGAAACGACTCGATAAAAGAGCCTGATTTACTTCCCGTACGCATAGTCCACGTTACGCGTGCTCTTGCGCCTCCTTGGCTCACATAGGAGAGTGGCACTGCTTCAATTTGCAAGGTACCTGACCAACGACTGATACGTCCAATAGGTATAAGCAAGTCCACCAAGTCCGCTTTTCGCCCAACCTTTAGCGACTTCCCACTATGCAATACACGTGCAGACATTGGCGCATGCTCACCATCATAGTGTGCATACAATAGCCACATTCAAATGGTCAAAACAGACTCGCGTTGTAAAACCAGAGTCAACTAAAAACTACATGACGATATAGTCCAAACGCGTGTGGAGAAAAAGAAACATTGACATTATCGCGCCAGCCCTTCGCACAAAAAATTATGCATGCTCTCACACGGACGTTTCAAAAGGCGTGGGGTGAGGACCGCTTTGTTAACGTGTTGGTTTCGTCACGTGATATACACGGCCGTGTTGAGACGGCGCTTGCTTTTCAGTTGACGTAGCGGTTGGTCGCAGATTGACGTCGCCAGCGAGAGCAGACACAGAGCACGGTGAGTGAGAGACCAGTGCGATACGAGTCGAGCGTGATGTATGCGCACTCCTACGGACGAAATCGTCCCGGCATGCCATCACGCATGGGACCATCTTATGCAGCGGAGTTTGGACTTCCCAATCCACGGCCAACACAGATCCAGTCGTTCATCGAGCGATGTTGTGACCCAAGCTTGGAGCAGATGAATCTGTCGCTCGCACTGGAGCTCGCTGACTATATCAATACGAAGCGCGCCAACACAGCACGTGAAGCAGCCTTCGAGATCGTCCAGCGGGTGAATTCACGCGTGTCACACGTCGGTATCCTTGCCCTCGACTTGCTCGACATTCTTGTAAAGAACTGTGGTTACCTCATCCACCTGCAAATTGGCACGAAGGAATTCCTCAATGAAATGGTGCGTCGGTTCCCTGAGCGACCACCTATGCACCCGGGCCCTGTTATGACGCGCATTCTCGAGATGATTCATGAATGGCGACAGACAATTTGCGTCACGAGCAAGCACAAGGAAGATCTTGTGCATATCCGCGATATGCACCGCCTCCTTATGTACAAGGGATATCGGTTCCCTAAAATTGATGCGCGCTCTGCAGCTGTGCTAAGTACGAATCAGCCGCTGCAGTCGCCCGAAGAACTTGAAGAAGAAACGCGCCTGGCGCAGAGTGCCAAACTGCAAGAGCTCATCCGACGTGGCACACCGCGCGATCTCCAGCAGGCGCAAGAGTTGATGAAAATCTTGTCGGGTGCTGACCCAGAGAGAAACAATGTACAGACGCGCCAGATCACGAAAGAAATGGACAAGATCGAGTCACGAGCGAAGCTTCTTGGCGATATGCTAGACCAGGCGAACCCTTCCGACAAGTTTGTCTCGGGTGACGCTTATGACCAGGTTGCATCGAGCCTGCGAAGTGTCCAACCGCGCCTTCAAAAATGGATTGAGCAAGCAGAGGATGATGAAGAGTCTCGTCACCTGAATCGCTTCTTGCAGCTCAACGATATGATCAATCAGACACTTGATCGCTATGATGCCGTGTCTCGTGGTCGAGAAAGTGTGACAAAGCGTGCTACAAACTCATTGATTTCTTTCGATGATGATGCTGAAAATGCACCGTCGTCAAGTAGCCAGGCTACTTCAGCTCCAGACTCTACGTCAGGTCCGGACTTTTCTGCAAAAAAGTCGATCTTTGACGAGTTCGAGTCTCTGTCGTTTGGAAACACTGCTTCTACGTATCCCAACAGCAAAACGAACACCAACGACACCTTGAAAGCAAACAATAACACTGTCTTGTCTCCGACAAACCCCGCCGCTTCTTTATCGCATCAGTCTTCTTCTGTTCCTTCTTCTACACCTTCAAACAACATATTCGACTTGCTGGGTGACATTGACGAGCCATCCACTCCTGGCACATCTTCTATGGCTACTACGTCCGCGCCTTCCGTTCATCCTTCCACATCCAAATCTCATTTTTCACATACATCCAATGCGCCTCCTGCATCATCAAAAGATCCTTTTGCTGGCTTAGACCTGCTTTCATAAGCCTTCCATCCGTAGTAGCTATAGACCATCCGTCATGTGTCGCACGAGGCCCGCTGCCTCCTTAGCAAGTGCCAAGTGACAAGTGCGTGTGGAGTATGCATCCGTCACCTTGCACGGCACGTGACGTACGTCCATTTATCTCCCTCTCGTCGAATCGTGTATGCGTCTCCACACATGCACAAATTGTGGTGCACGTCCACAGAGAAAAAAAAAATCTGGCATCACAGTCGTGTCTCAAAGTCGTGTAGGTAGCGAGCACTTTCGCATGTTGCGTCGATGTGCACATTCTTTGCACAACATTGCTTATCGCAGAGTATGCACAACCAGTATAGCTCATATGCGGCATTTGCGTCGGCATATGCCTGTGCATGTGCGTGAGGCTGAGCTGCGTCGTGAAATTGCTCAGCTAGAACAACAATGGCATGACTTGCAGAAGCGTGATCGCATTAAAGCACTTACGCGCGATCTTCCACCATTAGAAGAAAGCACACTTGATTCCATGTATCAAGAGCTCGTATCCTCACCTTTACCAGACGTGCGGCAACTGGAATCCCCACCGCCAACGACACCGAAGCTTTCTCTTGAGCAGCTCGCCGCGCGACTTGGCTTACCACCTGTTCAGGCTCTACCCAAGACAGGAGACACATCAACTGATACCACAGAGCTTGCAAAAGAGCGCAAGCAGCTCCGCGCACAAATCCTTGAGCGACTTGAGCGCTCTGGCGTTGAGCTTTGCCAGCAACAACAAACGGAGGCAAGCGATCTTTCTCCATGCACGCAAACAGCCTCAGGCATCGTGTCACCATCAGCATGGCTGGCTCTTGCTATCCAGAGTGCGCGTGACCATGATACAGAGCACGTGAATACAACACTCGCATTGGCTGCTCGAAGTGGTATGCACGTTTCACCGCTTTTCCATAAAGTCATGGATGCGTACGCTAACGCGGGCCTCGTAGAACCGGTGTTAGAGCTTAGCGCAGCCATGCAAGCTAATGGCATATTACCACAGCCGGAGACGAAGCATATCGTGGTCAAAGCGTATGCAAAAATGAATCAATTGTTCGATGCCGTCCAGTACCTGTCGCTGTGGGAGCAAAGTGACCCTGCGCCTATGTCATCATATACGCTGGTCATCGAACATGTGCTAAAGCATCCTATCCGAGATTTACATCCGATTGCTTGGTCGCTCTTCTACCATATGCGGTACGCAGCTCATCCCGTGCCAGATGCACCACTTTACGCGATGATGATCCGAGCTTGCGCTGCTGGTATTCCACAGCCAAATACAATGTCCATTCGTCGCAACAGGTCCTGGGAAGCAGATGCAGAGCGCGCGCTGGATTTGTTTCGTGAAATGACTGTGCATCATGGTATTCGACCCAACAAGGAGGTGTATGATAGCCTTATTCTTACTTGCGCGAGGCGTAAGGAACACTATTCCGATGCACTTCGTCTGCTTCGCGAGCTTGTTGACGGCAACGCACATGGTGTCGCGCCTCTATCTCCCGACGTGTACACATACAATGCTGTGCTGCAGGGAAGCGCTCGAAAAGGTGACCTTATTACATCGCGCTGGATTCTCGCTGATATGGTCCGCAGTGTTATGACGCAGGCAGACTCAGCTGACGGCACATCTAAAGCACCAAATGAAGAAACATTGACGAATGTATTCTGGTCGTATGCCGTATACAGGCCGCCGATCAAAAGGAGTGATCTGGTCACGGTCCAAGCGGAGGCTAGTCCCCATGGTTCCGAGAACGACAAGCATGCTATTTTGGCTGCAAATGAAGAACAACGCGCGAAATCTTCGAATGCACAGCCCTCATTCTCACAGAACATGCCGCAGACGTCCAGCGATGTGCTGATGGAAGCGCGTTCCTTAATGGCACGTATTTTGGCCGACCAGGGCCACAGTGTTAACAGCAACATCGCCGTCGACTTAAGAGAGCATCCTATGCGCTTTGTCGCAATAACACCCCGCCTCCTCAATGCATTTCTTGCTGTTTTTACGCACCACATGAAGCCAGATCAGCGCTTACGCGCCTTATTCAATGCTGTGTACGAGCCTGATGGCGTCTTTGCTCAGAGCCACGTTCAGGCCAACGGCCACACACTCGCAATGGTCCTGGCTGAATGTGCACTCTCAAAAGATCGCGCATTTGCTGATCAAGTTGCTGAACAGATTTGGGAACAATGGACTACATTGGAGGGATCCTCGCTCTCTTCACAAAATACCCCTGTGCGCCGAGATACGGGCACAGATGCCAAGACCATTTCCAAAATGTGGGCCCTCATGATCCGGCAGCACGCAAAAAGTTTCCGAGTTGAGCCAGCTTTAACGCTTCTTCGCTCATTTCTCGAAAAATACCCGCCATCATCGCGTGCAGTGCCAAAAACAAGCGTAACGACACAGGCGCCACTACCGCAGTTAGACTGGATGCCGATCGTTCCACCCATGTCCATGCTACGTTTACTTTATTCCTTGCCTCCCGGCACTGCACACTCGTCAACTCCGTCTTCGTCGTCGTCAATGCAATCACGTCCATCCCTGCCACTGCCGCAATCTTCAACGTCAGCGTCAACGAGCTCCTATTCACCGCTATCGCCACTGCGGCCCAAGCTTCTGTTTCGCGATCTGGAGCTCTTGCATCACCGGTGCGTTGCACTCCATCATGTAGCAGGTCTTAACCTTATTACACGCGTTGACCGCGAATATCGACGTGAGTGGTAAGGCGCTGCTGTGACCCGTTGTCCAGTGCTAGGCATAGAACATACGCGTTGTAGTGTCTTGTGCTAGTCCTCCACATATAAAGTCTGTGCGACAGATGACCAGTGTAAGAGTAGCAAAACCGCCAGGTTCTCGCGCGCTACACTAGTCCTACTCAGCGGGGTTGGCTGCTATATTGCCAAGAAGAGAGCATATCGGATCGCATTCTCATCATCCTTAATACGAGGGTGTGATTATTCACAGACACAAACAAGCTCCTTCCTTCGTCTGACCGAGGGTCATGACTGCCAGTCTGTCGGTAGGTGGACTATATTCGTATGTTGACAATCCACAGCCCGCGACAGGCACGGCAGCCAACAGCGCGAACAGGTCCGGTACACATTCGACCAGCCAGAATGATGCGTCTGCACGGTTGCCAGCATCAGAGATGGTGTCGTTTGGGTTCCTGGATGAAAATGAGGAGCGCCCGCCGCCAACGTTTGCATTCGCGTCGCTCTTTGATCGGATGCGTGCAGCCTTCTCAGCGCCTTCTTCAGGAGATACTCACAAGTCCGACTATGCTCCGGCCACTCCGGCACGTCGTTCATCGCCTCCGCGGAGGCGAATCTCACGGCATGGAACACCTGCACAACGACAGCCAAGCCAGCACCTTCGCAAGGCGAATGGAATCGTGCCATTACGCACCTTGTCCCCGTCTGTGACAATAGCGCCAACGAATGTCGTATCAACGGCGTCGGATGTCGGGAGCCACACGGCCACAGTGCTGAGCGATACTGAGTCTGTCGATACACGTCAAAGCGATAGAGGGACGCTCGGCACGCATGGTGTGCAAGCAGTACCTGGCTTTCCTTTGAGTGGCGACATACTTGACGATACACGATCTGTGACAACGATACATCGCAGCCGCTCTGATGCCGGTGATGACTCATTGAGTACAATGAGTGTGAGGCCTAGTGCCGATATATGGATCCGACGCTTCCGTGGCGAAGGGTTGAGTCGAAAATACTGGATGGCAGACGAGACAGCAAAAGAGTGCCGCGATTGTCTCATGCCATTCACGTCACTTCGCAGGAAACACCACTGCCGGATCTGCGGGCAGATATTTTGCCACCGATGTGCGTCGAACCTTGTCCCTGGTGAACGATGGGGTCACAAGGGCTCAATTCGCACATGTAATCAGTGCAAAAATATGCTCGAAGAATACGATCATCGGGAACGTATTGACGCTGAAGCTCGTGAAGCTAGCTTCTTGCAAGAGCAAAGTCCTGTGTCTAGCTCAATGCCTGAAGTTGAGGCGCAAGATCTACACACACCTTTGTCGCAATTTGCCGCTAAGACGCTATTTTCTGGAAATGCAAGTGTGCTGCCACGCCGCTGCGAAAGATACCGATTCAACGGTGAAAGTGACGATGATGGGAATGATGACAATGGTGACATGTCCGACGAAAGGCTTAGTCATGAACAAGACGTGAATGGTTTCCAGTCATATCGAGATGATGAGTTTAACGAAATGCCTGAAATGGACGGCCGCGATGTTGAGGCCTTGCGCAATTTGAGCGCACACGATCCTGTTTTAATACATGACGAGGTCCCATTCCGCTCCGGACTCGTGGATGAGAGTGATGTCCAAGCAGCTGACGAATCAATTACAGCTGATATGGTCTCATCAATGATACCAGCGAGTCGCAACACTGACGAAATGCGTCATATGCGCGACTCTGACTTGACTGAAAATAGCCGCTACACGGATGAGGCGAGTCGAAGCGGCGATAATGGCTTCAAAGTTCGGGATGAAAATAATGAGGAAAATGATATCGTGTGTAGCAAATCTTATCAGCGGGACAGTTTGACTGAACCGCCATTGGTTGCTCATGACGATGCCAACGAAGAGCCACTTCCACCGCCCTGCTCGCCCATTAAACGAAGCACGGCACGTCAAAAGCTCATGCGTGGTGCGTCGCGCTTCGTCACCAGTACGGCACTCAGCGCAATCTCGCTTGTGTACTTTTTGCGCATGCTGCACCAGCTGCTACTTGCCGAACATATTGGACATGTACATGAGTGGAAAGAAACTATCAAGTTACTGGCACTTGCGGTTATTGAGCGCATCCGCGTTCGGACTCGGAATACATACCTGACTGACATTCGGCACTTTGTCAAAATCAAGTGCTTTCCAGGTGGACATGTCTCTGATTGCGAGTTTTTGGATGGCTTTGTGTGTACGAAAAATGTCGCAACAAAGCCTATGGCGTCTTTTTTGCCGATGCGCAATGCTCGCATTATGATCATTACATTCCCCATCGAGTACCACCGCAATGCAGATCAGCTCATGTCTCTCGAGTCCATCATGGCCCAGGAGTATGAGTTTCTCCGTATTCTTGTCGCTCGCATTGTAGCGCAGCGTCCGAATGTCGTGATGGTTCAAAAGGGTGTCTCTCATATTGCGCTTGAAATGTTCGAAAAAGCTGGTATCGCAGTGTTTCTACGTATGAAGCGCACGGCCCTCGAAACGATTGCTCATTGCACACAGGCCGATATCATCGCATCGATTGACCGACTCGCACTCGAGCCACGCCTCGGTCGCTGTGCGGCAATATTCATCGACACGTACCAACAGGTCGATGATGCAGAAAGGCGCAAACCGCTCTTACGCGTAGAAGTGACGTCGAAAGAGGTCAGCAGCGCGCTTGTGCTGCGTGGTGCTCTGCTGCCGAAGCTGCGGCGAATCAAAGCTATCCTTGCACTCATGGTATTCGTCGGCTATAATCTGAAGCTTGAGGACTTTCTCCGTCATGATCTCGGTGCTCTCCTGGAATGGTCGGCTATGAACTACCACTCGGTCAGCGAGCTGCCGGCGTCTATTCAGGCGGATGAGTCGGAAATCCACAGGCGCATCATTCTGGACGAGACGCTCAAAAAGTATCAACGACTGTTGTTAAGTGCATCGGTAACGGCTATCTTGCCACCGCCGTTCTTGGTGACTCGCATGAAGCAGGTAACTGATCGAATCCACACATTACGTGCTGAACCGTTTGAACAAGTGACAACGACACACTATCCTCGCAACGATGGCGAGGCTCTTGCCGGTTCAAATTTAGTATTGTGTGCTCCGTGCACTTACCGGGCTGCGACAGAGCAAGCCATTCTCGAATCAGAACACGAAAGCATCCAGGCTTGTTGGCATGCTTGTGTGTCAGGCATGTCAAAGATGCTAACGCCGTTCGCACACCAAAAGCTCGTGGCACTCGTCTTCAAGACGTGTGCCGCTACGCTGCAGACATGCACAGGCCCTGACTTTGTCATGACTGAATTCTACGGATTGAATGACGAGCCGCTCGGCCAGTTTCTCGAGCGGACGTGCTTTGAAAGTGCAATGCCTTGCGACTCACGCCATTGCGAGAGCTCGAATCTCGTGCATTACCTGACGTTTGTGCATAATACGACACGCATCCAGATGGTTGTCGAGCAGTTTCCTTGCCCATTGGCCGGCTCAGAGAACGAGCTGCTGTGCTGGAGTTACTGCAAAGTATGTGAGTCGACGACGCCCATCACGCATCTAAGTGATGCTGGCTGGTCGGTGAGTTTTGCCAAGTTTTTGGAGCTGCAATGCTATCCAAATGCAGCTTGTCACTCTTCAATGTGCCCGCATGACTACTTCCGCGACAATGTGCGGTACTTTGCACTGAAGAATCTAGCCATTCGCTTCCATGCAGACCCTATTACGCCCTGGCACATTGTCGTGCCGCCGTCGCGGCTTGTGATCCACCACGAACTCATGTGTGAGCTACGAAACGCCGAAGTAATCAAGCTCTACGAAAAGAACCTGAGGTACTGGCGCTCGGTCTGTGGCCGGCTCACGGCACTGCGTGATGAACTCCATGCACACCCAATATACTCGGAGGCGCCACTAACACGAATCAAAATGCACGCCGATGACTTGCTGGAACAGATCCTGCAATGTGCATCGACAGACTGTGCGGAAGTTGAAGAGCGCATCTCACAGGCTTATTGGCACTCGGACAAGTCACCACTGAAAATGAATGAAGTGCGTCGATTCCTGCAGGACAGGGTCGTTGAGTGGGAGGGCTTGTTCCTTGATTTCGAAAAGCGATCAACTGTGACAGAACGCGACGTTCGACGTCTCATGGAGCTATACCGCCGTCGCTTGCAAAGCAAGGATGCCGATGTCATGTCGGTTGAGTCAGATGCCCAGCTCGATACGCCTACTGACAGAAAAATGTTGGAGTTTCTCACATTCCTAGATGGATGTGCGAGCTACGACAAAGACTCGACGAAACACAGGAATGAAGAGACGCAGCGCATGGAAGACTCGAAGCTTGTTAGTGTGTCGATTGACAGTCATGCATCGAAAGAACGCCAGAGCTCGCTAGAGGCTCCTAGAACCAAATCCCGTGCCGATGCGCCGTCAAAAGACTCGGCCATGACCTCGGCGATTGCCGCTGCTGCAGTGACGACCGGCACCGCCGCAGCTCCTGCGACACCGGCCTCGGCTACCAGCGCGACCGCTGTCCCCATGACGATGCTAGCGAGCAGGTGCGGACAGCTGCAGAGCGAAGATCAAAAGCCAGCGCAAAGTCGTGGCCAACATCCAAATCCGTCAACGAGATCGTCGTCAGAGCAGAGTCCTCGCGAGGGTCAGAGCCACGAACACTCTTCATCTCAAGCTCATCCAATTCGCGACAGTCGTCCTGCTTCGCAAGATCAATGCCGCATTTCGACACCAGGACCTATGCCGAAGGCGTCCACTTTGACGGGCCATGCATCGTCGATGCCTTCGACGACTCATAAACCTGCGTCTCGTGCTCAAGAGGTCTCTCAGAAGCGCCACGCGATGTCCAATGCTTTTGACTCGCCGACATCAGCCAGCAATATCAGCACACAGACCGCTGCGCGCCAAGACGTCGACCCTGCTGCATCGAGCCCGACCGCATACGTACAACGATCGCCCCCTGCATCGATACGCAGGAAACACATGTCAGAATATGGCTCGATGTCGCCGTCGTCAGAGCACAAGCTCGCTGATTCGCGCACGTCGCCACAGAAGTCATCAGATCAACGTGACCAAACACCAAGGTCCACTCCAGGCGTTGCACCATTATCGTCGCCAGCATCGTCTCTGGGACACTCCCGTCCCACAAGCCAGCTGTTTTCATCACAAGCAGCCATGCGTGGTGAGTCTATGGTGCTTCGTCCACCATGGAATGATTCGCGACCAAAAATCAACAAGCCACGACGCGATGTATCAACGCGTAGTCAGGTCGCAATACTAGCTCGTCAGTATGAGCAGCTGAGTCGCGACGCGGAACTTGAGCGCGATCGTTTAGCTTCGCGTATACGTCGCACACGCCCTGCTACGACAACGCACGCTACCGTTGAGGTGTTCAAGAGCTTGCGAGATGCTGTTAAAGGCGATGAAAGCGATGGCGAAGACGAAGGCAAGCAGACTGAGCAAGCGCATGCAGAGCGACGCGGTGAGGCTTGGCTTGGTAAGGATGCTGGACCTGGATCAGCATTGCACCCATTCATGAGCACACCCGAAGCTTCTGCACCCGTTGCTGGCGAAGCCGTCGCCCTCACGCCAAACACCGGCGGACTGACAAGAGCAAGCACAAGTCCCGTCACATCGGCAGAGCCTGCGGCATCTGCCGAGTCCTTGGGGCCAGGCTCACTGGGTGCCAAGTCCGAAGGGACGCTTGCCACGACGCCTTTGTCGAATATGAGCATGAGCACAGACCCACGCGGTGAGGCTCCGCAGCCCTCAGACACTGGGTACACACAGGCATCCGTGCAGACTGCACCAGCCAGAAAAGAATCGACCAACGAGTCAGAGTCTGTCACTACACCACACTCCGACTCAGAGGAGGCCCTGCCCGAGCGTGCACGTCTCTTCCGTCTCCTTGAAGCCACATGGACACTTCATGTTGGCGAGCTTGTTCCGCTGAAGTATCCTTTCGTGTCGACTGACCACGTATTCACCGATGCACGTGTTGTGGTCCGCGAAGACGAACCAAGCTCCATTATCGCATTTACTCTTGACTCGAAGAGCTACCGCGAGCAGCTGGCCGAGTCTCGCAAGCTACGCACGCGTGATGTCCCTGACGCTGCTCCTGATATGGAGCAAGAGCTGCGGATCACGGAAGGCTCGCATTATCTGTACGAATTTGATACGGGCTCGATCAAGCTGTGGTGTAAGATCTTTTTTGCCGAGCAGTTTGATGCGCTGCGTCACATGTGTGGATGTGCAGAACTGTTTGTTCAGTCGCTCTCGCGCTGCTTCAAATGGGACTCGCGCGGTGGCAAATCGGGCTCGGCATTTCTCAAAACCTGTGATGACCGATTCGTCGTTAAGCAGCTCTCGCGCACTGAATTGGACGGTTTCTCAAAGTTTGCACCGCAGTACTTTACGTATCTGGCTGACTGCAAGTCAGCGTCACGCCCAACGACTCTCACAAAGATCTTCGGGTATTTCCGCATAGGCTTCAAGAACATGCACACCGGTAAAGGCTTCAAAATGGACTTGATGGCCATGGAGAACTTGCTGTATGGCCGCTCCATCGACAAGATTTTCGACCTGAAAGGAAGCACGCGAAACCGCTATGTGCAAGAAACCGGGCGTGCTGGCGAGGCCCTGCTGGATGAAAACCTCGTCCATGACACTCGGACGAATCCGTTTCTTGTACGTGAACACTCGAAACGGATCCTTCGCACCGCGTTGTACAACGACTCGCTCTTCCTCACAGAGATGAATGTCATGGACTACTCACTTATTTTGGCGCTCGATTCCAAACGCAATGAAATGGTCATTGGTATCATTGACTACCTGCGGACATACACATGGGACAAACGTGTCGAAAGCTTTGTCAAAGAGACAGCCATTCTAGGCGGTGGTGGCAAAGGCGAGCCTACGATCATTACCCCGCGACAATATCGCATGCGCTTCCTCACATTCCTTGATCGCAATATTCTTATGACGCCGGATCCCTGGGTCCAGTCAGGCTGGGTTCAGTAAGCCCATTGACGACGCTACCTTGGCGCTACGAGCTCTCGCTTCTGGCGCAAGTGACCACCAAGTTCACAAAGACTCCGGATCCTGCCGTTCTATGTCCACACCATTTGTACTTTTAGCGTTGCCGGCCAATGCCGCACAGACCAGATATGGATCCCTACAAGGCTATGTCATTGGTATTTTATGTCATCAAATAGCAGAGTAATCAATCTTGCTTTCATGGCGCTTCGCTTCTTGCAGCTTGCGTGCCGCTTTCATGAAGTCTTCTTGGATACAATAGTCTCGATCCGCACGGATAGCAAACATACCAGCCTCTGTCGCTACATTGCGCAAGTCTGCTCCGTTGAAGCCATCTGACAGCTTCACAATAGCTTCGTAGTCCAACTCATCCCTCTTGGCAATTGGGCGCGTGTGAATTTTGAGAATCTCCAGACGGCTCTGTTCATTCGGGAGAGGAATCTCGATCTTACGGTCAATGCGCCCAGGTCGGAGCAGCGCAGGATCCAAAGTGTCTGGCCGGTTCGTCGCCATAATGACTTTTGTCTTTCCGAGCTGATCAAATCCATCCATTTGATTCAGCAACTCCATCAGTGTGCGCTGGATTTCTCGGTCTGCACTTGTTCCCTCGCTGAATCGACGCCCACCAATGGCATCGATTTCGTCCATAAAGATAATACATGGCTCTTTCGTTTTCGCATAGGCGAACATTTCACGGACAAGACGTGCACTTTCACCAATGTACTTGTCAACAATCGCGCTAGCCACAACCTTTAGGAAGTTCGTGTCGAGTGTTGCGGCGACAGCACGTGCTAAGAGCGTCTTGCCTGTGCCCGGTGGACCATACAGCAGCACACCTTTCGGCGACTTGATTCCCACTCGCTCGAAAAGCTCGGGATTGAGAAGTGGCAACTCAATCACCTCGCGCAGCTCACGAATCTGCTCGCTCAAGCCACCTATCCCTGCGAACGATGCACCACTAGGGTCCTCTGTGCTCATCTTGTATACGTGTGGGTCCACCTCGCGTGGCAGGATACGCATGATGGTGAGTGTTGTCATATCTAGCGATACCCGCACACCTTGCACCAATTTGGATCTTGGCACAATAGCACGTACACCCACGACATACCGAGGGCCTGACGATGCCTTGACAATGTCTGGAAACGCGTGGTTAGTCACCATGCAACACGACGTGAATCTGTGACAAACGTACATCGCTCAAGATCCAGCTGGCAAAGGACTTCGCCAATAATCTGTCCCACGGACTGCAGTGATTTGATATCTTCTTCTGTCCGGTCGTAATTCCTCTGGAGCGTTCGAATGCCAGCTCGCACTATCCAGTCAGTGTCAACTTCAACACGACATTTGTCGCCGCCTCCTATGCGACAACGCACCATTTTTCAAGTCGCCCGACACCTTTTCGTGCTCGTGTAGCACTTTACTATACGATTTCAATGCCGCGACTTTGGCGTCGTCAGCCATGATGTGCACGTGTGTCGGAGTAGGACCAGGGCAACGAAGTAGCGACCAGCGTGCGCAGCGCTTGTGTCTGCTCGTCGCCCTTTCTCGATCGTCGACGAGGGACGCGTGGCCTTCCATGCATACTTCCCAGGAGATACCAACGCTTCGCTTACATCCACTTCGACCATGCAGTGCCATTGTGCCGCCGCGTGGCGCTCCAAGCCGCAGATGCGCGTGTGGCTGTCATCGAGTGATCGGGCCG
>ERZ500990.395-NODE-395-length-15369-cov-4.644051_pt1 | contig 15369 bp, 16 predicted proteins | sample MGYA00248876_ERZ500990 | MGnify/ENA primary metagenome ERZ500990 (study PRJEB25958, sample SAMN03398517) | human skin metagenome | study: EMG produced TPA metagenomics assembly of the Human Skin Microbiome Metagenome (human skin metagenome) data set.
CGCATGGTCAAAACGATTGTCAGACATGCCCTACCTGCGCATCACCAACGAGACGCTCGGCAGGCTGTCCAACAAGCAGGTGGCCCTCGATTTCGACTTCCGCCTCAGCGACGAGGCCGCGGCCTGCGGGGTGCGCACCGGATCCGTCTCCTCCACCAGCAACGGCGGCACCTCCCGGATCGCCTTGAACAACGGGAAGACCTACAACGCGACCAACGGCCTCGCCGTCCCGGCCAACGGATCCGTAGGACGCACCGACGGTACCTGCCGGCTCGGCCTGGACCGCACTGAGGCCTGCGGCACCACGGGTGTGAGCAGCTTCGCTCTGTGTCGCGGTTTTCGCTGCGTTCCGTGTCGGGTTAGGTGGTGCCGATGACGAGGGTGCTGCGGGCGGCTTCGACGACGTCGTTGGTGATGACGTCGAGCTCGTTGATCTTCAGGACACGTTGAATCTGTGGGAGGAGACGTTCGAGGAGACGGAAGTTGCCGCGGGTGATGCGTTCGACGGCGGCGATGGCTTGCGCGTCAGTGAAGTCGTCGGGGTCGAGGGTCTTGCCGAGCTTGCGCCATTGACGTTCGAGGACGAACAGCAGCTCGTCGTGGCCGAGGGGGCGGTACTGGTGGGCGAACCCGAGTCGGCTGTAGAGCTGTGGGTAGTGAGTGAACTGCTTCTCGATGCCGGGCATGCCGATCAGGATCATCGCGATGCCTGTTCGGTCGTACTGGTCGCGGAGCCACTCGATGGCGTTGCCGGTGAGGCGTTCGGACTCATCGATGATGATCAGCTCGAGCAGTGACGGGTTGGGGCCGTGCGCGTGGTCGACGTGGCCGCCGTGGAGGACGAGGTGTTCCTCGATGCAGCGTTCGGTGCGGATCATGTCGTGCCGGAGGTCCTCTTGCAGGGCGCGCATCGTCGCGGAGACCTCGGGCGTGTAGAAGACGGTCCGGGCGCGGTGGGCCGCGGCATAGATCTTGGTGTCGTCTTCACTGCGTGCGGCCCACCTGGCGATGAACGGGCCGATGCTGTCCCAGTGCGCGTAGCGGCGCGCTGAGAGGGTCTTGCCGACGCCGGCGGGCCCGAAGCAGACGCCGATGGTGTTCTGCTTCCGGACCGCGTCGGCAAACTCTGCGAACCGGCGGTGCTCCTTGGTGACGATGAACTGGCTCGTCATGACCGGTCCTCCTCGTAGGTCTTCAGTCGCGGCCGATCCGTCTCGACGGCTGCCGGTGTGGTGGTGTCGTCGAGTTTGGGATTGACGATCGCGATGCGTTCGTGGATCTGCCCGCGTAAAGCCCGGCGGTGAGCGTTCCTGGCGGCTTGGATCTGCTTGAGGCTGATCGTCTCGGTCTGGTGCTCGGTGCTGATCGCGGTGCAGAGGAACACGTCGCGGTGGAAGACGCGGATCTCGGTGACGTCGCGTGGGTCGTACCGGACACTCACGGTGCTACCGACGAACGGCGCGAGAGTGGCCGCGGTGTAGCGGAGGCCCTCGAAGTGGATGCCATCGCGCTGCACGACCCGCGTCGTGGGGACGGTGAGCAGGAACCCGTCGAGCTGTTCAAGGGACTCCGGGAGCCGTGGCAGCCACCCGTCTGCAATCCACGCGTGCAGTGGGCTCGTCCGGAGCTCGCGGTGGGTGCGGGCGTTGTAGCTGCGGATGAACGTGCTGATGGCACTGTCGACGCCGCCGAGATCCAGCGCCGGCGTCGGCGCCGAGGATCCGGCTGCGAAATGGCCGGGGAGCGTTGGGAGCAGTTCGGTGTTGATCGTGCCGAAGAACCGCTCGATCTTCCCGCGCCCCTGGGGCCGGGCGACCTGCGAGTGGATGATGCGGAGGTGCAGCACAGCGGCGGTGTCGCCGAGACGATGGCTGGTGAAGTCGGACCCGTGGTCCGTGTAGAGCACGTCCGGGATCCCGCAGACGGGCCAGTCCGGTTCCGGCTTGTGCCAGATCGCTTGGCGCAGCGCGAGCGCGGTGTTCGCCGCTGACGGGGCACCGAGGAACACCATGTACCCGCAGATCGCGCGGGAGTAGTCGTCGAGGATCACCGTCAACCACGGCCGTGCGGGCTTGCCGTTGGGCCCGACGATGAGCAGGTCAAGCATCGTGTGGTCCGCCTGCCAGATCGCGTTCGGGCGGTCCGCGCGACGTCGGAGCAGCAGCTCGTGTTTGTCACGGTATGACGCTGGCCCCTCGAGTGCGAGCGTCACCATTCCGGGATCGAGCCCGTTCACGATCGACCGCACGGCGGAGTACGACGGCGACGGCAGTCCCCGTTCAGCGCAGTGGACGCCAACCTGACGGTGAATGGTGGCGATCGACGGCCGCGGCTTGGTGAGCGCAAGCCCTTCGACCAGGCGGACGAGTTCCGGTGCTGTGCGTCGGACGCCATGGTCGGCGCGAGCGTCGTCGGCGAGGGCGGCGTATCCGCCTGTCCGGTAGCGGGCGAGCCAGCGTTGCAGGGTGCGCTCGGTGACGCCCGTGCTGCGGGCCAGAGTGGCAAGCGGGATTGCGTCCTCGACGTGCAGTCGAAGGATTCGCCACCGCTCGCTCGCGTCCATGACCGGCTACATCGTCGGTGAGGGCTTTGCGCGTCGGCGGGCGACGGGTTCGGCGTGCTTCGCGAGCGTCCGGTAGATGGTGGTGCGGCTGACGCCGAGGACATCGCCGATCTGCGCGACGGTCATGTCCTGCTGTTCGTAGAGCCGGCGTGCGGTGCGCACCTGGTCCGCGGAGAGCCGAGATGGTCGGCCGCCGGTTCTGCCGCGGGCTCGGGCGGCGGCGAGGCCGGCGTTGGTGCGTTCCTTGATGAGGTCCCGTTCGAACTCCGCCAGCGCAGCGAAGACGTGGAACACAAGCCGGCCACCGGGTGAGGTGGTGTCAATGGTCTCCTGCAGCGACCGGAACCCGATGCCGCGTTCGGCGAGTGCGTGCAGCTGGTCGATGAGGTGCCGGATGGATCGACCGAGCCGGTCGAGTCGCCAGACGACGAGAGTGTCGCCGGGGCGGAGCTGGTCGAGGAGCTTGTCGAGCTCGGGCCGGTGTTGCAGCGACCCGGACATGGTGTCGACGAACACGCGGTAGCAGCCGGCGGCGCCCAGCGCGTCGATCTGTAGCGACGCGTCCTGGTCGGTGGTGGACACGCGCGCGTACCCGAGGAGGTGACCCATGGAGAGAACGTAGCGAAACTCGACCAGGAGGGGTAGTGGCGGCACGTAGATTCCGGGATTGGGTTCCGTTACAAGACACGCCGCCTCACACGCTGCCGAACCGTCGGCACGGGCAGTTGTAGCGGAGTCGTTCGTATTTGCTACAGCCGGTGAGTCAGCGCCGCGAGCCGGAGCGCTTGGACGGAACGTCGTTGTTGTTCCGCGCGATGGCGGCCGTTGGCCGGAGAGGGGTGTGGTGCCGCGATGACGGGTACGAGTCGGGGGTGCTCGTCCAGGGTGAGGTGCCGCATGACTCCGTTGAGGGCGGCGGTACCGTACGTGACGATGGCATCGAGCACGGGGAGCACCTTGAGCAGAGTTTCGAGGGCGTGTCGCCCCTCGTCGATGTCCACAGGTCGGACGCGGCCGAGAATCTCCCACGGGATGAGGTTCCAGCGGAGGTAGTCGTTGCGTGCGAGTCCGGACTCGATGCGGGCTGCGCGGAACGCGGCCGCGGTCGGGCCCGGGTTGTCCTCGCTGCAGATCGCCGTGTGCGCTGCGGCGATCGTCTGGGGGCCGGGCGACTGCATGAGGACCAGGACGCGGCTGGATGTGCCGCCGGATCTCGGGTCGAAGTTCGGGACGAACCGCCGTGAACCGTCGGGTGCGGTGCGCCATGCCTCGGCGAGGGCGTTCAGGGATCGAACGTCCGCGACCTCGTCCGCGAGTTCGTCGGGGGTGCTCATGCCGGCTGTGGTGGTGCGAGGAGTGTGCCGCGGATGACGGAGCCGTGGAAGGTGCGGACGGCAACGGTGATCCACGCGGCGACGAGGCCCACGTAGTAGACGACTGCGAGGACGGCGACGACGGTGAGTCCGGAGTGCAGGGCCAGGCCGTTCAGGCCGGTGACGCAGGTGCCGACGGGGAACGTGAATGACCACCAGGTCAGGCTGAACAGCAGGTGTTCGCGGGCGGTGCGGATGGTGATGGCGAGGGCGATGACGGTCCACAGCAGCGCGAAGCCGAGCATCGCGAACCCGTACACCAGCGCCACGACCAGCAGTGCGTGGGCGGTCGACGCGTCGACGACGGCGGGGGCGTTCGATGCGAGGAGGTTTACCGCGGTGATGGACTGTCCGACCGGTCCGAGGACGATCCACAGGGTCGGCACCATACCGGCGGCACCGACCTTGTGTTGCGCGAGACGGTTCCAGATCAGCGTAATGACGACCAGGGACGTGATGAGGCTGAGGCCGAAGAAGCCGTAGCAGGACCACAGCAGGGTCTCCCGTGCCTGCCCGGCGGGGGCATACGGCAGGAGGAGCGCACCGGTCGAGGCGGACACCATCGGCGGGACGATCGGCATCAGCCAGCCGCCGAACGCGGATTCGGGCGTGTTCTCGTGGCGGGTGAACGCCAGGTACGGCACCAGGACCGCGGTGAGCAGGCCGCCGATGGTGCCGATGGTCCAGAGGACCCAGTCGACGGTGACGGCGGCGGGGAGGCCGATCCAGTCCTTGCCGAGGAGGATCGTGCCGGCGCCGACGGTGAGGAACGCCATGGGCGGTGCGCCGTAGAAGTGGGAAATCACCGGGTTGAGGTGGTGCTTCGCTGCGGTGCTCCGGTAGCGGACCCAGTGCAGGACCGTCGCGATGGTGAGGGCGACGAGCAGGACCGCCGCGATCGCCCAGACGACCGTCGCCGCCGTGCGCAGACCGGGGAACTGCAGCGGTAACGACGCGGCCGCGACGGCGACGATCCCGGTCCCCATGATCGACGCGAACCAGTTCGGGGTCAGGTTCGACACGATCAGGCCGGGCCGCTCCAGCTCCCGGAACAGCCGCCGGTCGCGCACACCGTGCTCAGAGGCTGCGGGTGCGTGGGCGAGGTGAGCGGACATGCACCCATCGTGCGCGTGTGCCCCGTGGTTCGGGAACGGCGGACTCGTTGGCAGGGCACAATGGTTGCTTGTGGCACTGCGGCGGTTGACGGACCGGATCCTGGACCTCGACACCCTCGAGGTCCTCGTCCGCGTCGCGGAGACCGGGTCGTTGACCCGCGCGGCCGAGGTGTTGGGGGTGACACAGCAGGCGGTGTCTGCGCGCTTGCGTGCCGCGGAGCAGGCGACCGGTCAGCCGCTGGCGCACCGGACGGCATCCGGGACCGCGCTGACCGACGCCGGCCGGGTGGTGCTCGGTCTCGCCGTCCCGGTGTTGGAGGCCTCCCGGCGGCTTGAAGCAGGCGTCGCCGCGCTGCGGGAACCGGCGGGATCCCTCGTGATCGCAGCGTCGCAGACGATCGCCGAACTCCTGCTGCCCGGATGGCTGCTCACCCACCGTGCTGCCACGCCGGATGCGTCGGTGCGTTTGATCGCGGGGAACTCCGCCGACGTGACCGACCTCGTCCGTTCCGGCGCTGCCGACGTCGGGTTCACGGAGACTCCTGCTGCGCCGATTGGCCTCTCATCGTTGGTGGTCGATGAGGACGAACTCGTGGTCGTCGTCGCCCCGCACCATCCTTGGGCAAGCGCTTCGGCCATCACCTCGGATGACCTCGCGGAGACACCCCTGCTGCTCCGTGAGGAAGGGTCCGGCACCCGCTCCACGGTCGAAGCGTGGCTCGACGACGCGGGTCTGACCCTGGTCCCGCCGGCTGCAGTGCTGGAAACGACTGGCATCATCCGCGCCAACGCTCGAGCGGGCATCGCGCCCGCGGTGATGAGTCTCCGCACCGTCGACACTGACCTCGAAGACGGTGCCCTCGTCCGGGCGCTACTGCTCGGCCCGCCACTGATCCGGCCGCTGCGAGCGATCTGGTCAGGCCGCCCGGGGCCCGCTGTGACGGCGTTCCTGGACACTGCTCGCAGCTCGAGTACCGGTGGTCAGATCAGTCCGTAGGGCAGCTCCGGGTGCTGCTCGGCGATCTCGGTGAGCCGGTTGTACTTCGCGACGCGTTCCCCGCGGCCGGGTGCGCCGGACTTGATCTGCCCGGTGCCGGTCCCGACAACGAGGTCCGCGATGAACGTGTCCGTGGTCTCCCCAGAACGGTGGGAGACCATGCTGGCCATCCCGATGCTCTTGGCGGTGGCGATCGCGCCGAGGGTCTGGGAGACGGTCCCGATCTGGTTCGGCTTGATCAGTGCCGCGTTCGTCAGCTGCTGCTCGCCGCCGTCGCGGATCCGCTGTGGGTCGGTGACGTAGAGGTCGTCGCCGACGATCTGGATCCGGTCGCCGAGCGCCGCTTGCATGCGGCGGAACCCCTCATGGTCGTCTTCCGCGAACGCGTCTTCGATGCTCCGGATCGGATACGTGTCGATGAGGTGCCGGTAGTAGTCGACCAGCCCGTCCCGGTCGAGGCTGTCGTTGAGCACCCGGTAGGAGCCGTCGCCCTGGGAGAACTCGTTCGCGGCCGGATCGAGCGCGATCGCCACCTGATCGACGCCCGGCTCGTAGCCGGCGGTACGGATCGCGTCGACGAGCAGGTCGAGCGCTTCCTCGGGCGCAGCGATCGACGGTGCGAAACCGCCCTCGTCGCCGAGGCCGAGGCTGCCGAACCGGTCCCGAACCAGCGCCGCGAGAGCGTGGTACACGTCTGCGCCGATTCGGACGGCGTCTGCCATCGAGCCTGCGTTGACGGGAGCGATCATGAACTCCTGGAAGTCCAGCTCGTTCGCTGCGTGCGCGCCGCCGTTGAGGACGTTGAAGTGCGGGACCGGCATCCGCGGCGTCGAGCCGGTGATCTCAGCGATCCACTGCCAGAGCGGGAGGTCCGCGGCATGGGCGAGGGCCCTGGATGCGGCGATCGAGGTGGCGACAACGCTGTTCGCGCCGAGCCGGCGGTACCCGGTGGTGCCGTCGAGTTCGGCAAGGGCGGCGTCGATCTGCCCGATCGCCGACCACGACCGGCCGGTGAGGAGCCCTGAGATGTCGGTGTCGATCAGGTGGAGCGCCTGGGTGACGTCGCGGCCGCCGAACGCGGAACCGCCGTCGCGGAGCTCGACGGCTTCGTGGGCGCCGGTGGATGCGCCCGCGGGGGCGTCCCCGGTGACGGTGCGGCCGTCGTCGAGCTCGAGGGACACGCGGACGGTCGGGTAGCCGCGGGAGTCGAGGATGCGGGCGCCGTGGACGGCGTCGATGGTGACGGGGTGGTCGTGGTGGGTGACGTACTCACCCTGATGGGCTCCGTGGTGGTGGATGCCGCTGATGTAGTCGTTCATGGTGACGCTCCTTCGGTTCGGTTCGGGTCATGCGTCGAGCTGGTCTGTGGTTGGAAGGGGAAGCCGCGGGGAGGCGGAGGGACGACCTGCTGGCGATCACTCAGCGCCAGTGCCTCCCCGCGGCAGTCTGTGGACCCGTGGGTCACGGGTGTCGGGTGTGGGCGTTCTGTGCGGTGCGGATGACGGCTTCGGCAGCAGCACGGTCGGCCCACCCGTTGGTGGTGACGTGCTTGCCGTGCTCGATCTCCTTGTAGTGGGCGAAGAAGTGCTCGATCTCCGCCAGCGTGTGTTCCGGCACATCGGTGATGTCCCGCAGCTGCGCGAAGCGGTCGTCGCCAGCGGGAACGGTGAGGATCTTGTCGTCGCCGCCGTTCTCGTCGACCATGCGCAGCATCCCGACCGGCCGGACCGTGATGACGACGCCGGGGAACGTGGGACGGGGCAGGAGCACCAGGGCGTCGAGGGGGTCGCCGTCATCGCCGAGGGTGTTGTCGATGGAGCCGTAGTCCTGGGGGAACACCATGCTGGTGAACACCGCCCGGTCGAGCCGGATCCGGCCGGTGGTGTGGTCGACCTCGTACTTGTTGCCGCTGCCGCGGGGAATCTCGATCGTGACGTCGAACAGCATGGGTACCTCCGGTGCTGGAGCGGGTGGGTGGTCAGTGAGTGGGGTGGTCACAGGGTGCCGCCGAGGAGGATGCCGGCGGTCGCGGCGGCGACGGAGACGACGAGCATTCCGAGACCGTTGATCGCGGCGGCGGTGATCCGTCCGCTGCGGGCGAGGCGGACGGTTTCGAAGCTGGCGGTGCTGAACGTGGTGTAGCCGCCCATCACCCCGGTGCCGAGGACCGCGACCGGCACCGCGCCGAGGTGCGTGGCGGCGCCGACGATGATCCCCAGCAGCAGCGACCCGGTGATGTTGATCGTCAGCGTGCCGACGGGGAGCCGGAACTCCCGGCCGGTGTTGATCAGCCCGTCGAGGAGGAACCGACCGGCAGCGCCGGCACCGCCACCGAGGGCGACGACGACGATGAGGGCGGCGTTCATGCTTCCTCCGTTCGGGGACGGAACCAGCCGGCGACGACGAGACCGCAGGCGGTCGCGATCGCGCCGGATAGGACAGTGAGGAGCGCGTAGCCGGTGCCAGCGAGGCCGTGGCCGTCGAGGAACAGGGCGGCGGTGGACTCGGCGAGGGTGCTGTAGGTGGTGAACCCGCCGAGGACCCCTGTCCCGAGGAGCAGCCGCAGCACCCTCCGGCGACCGGCATCGGGCCCACGGTGCGCGAGCGCTTCCAACAGCACACCGAGGGCCAGCGCCCCGGTGATGTTGATCCAGAAGATCGACCAACTCACCCCGCCATCGGCAGGGAGCACGCTACTGATGACGTCGCGGAGGGCAGTACCGCCGGCCCCACCGACGGCGACGAGGCCGACGTACCGCCACCGCAGATGCACCGGCCGCATGGTCGTTGCCGGGTCGGAGACGTCGACGTCCGGGTCGGGAGGGAGCTGGTCGTCGGGCATCGGGGTGTCCGTTCGGGTGGTCATGTTCCGCCTTCTGCCGCGACCAGCGCCGCGGCGTGCTGTGCTGCTACCGGATCCAGGAACGCCCCACCCCGCGGGACGAGAGCACCCGTCGGGGCGAGGTGGTACTGCACGGGTTGCCCGGTCGGCAGGTTGAGCTGCTCGAGCTCCGGGTCGGTGAGGTCGTCGATGCATGCGCAGAGTGCGCGGAGCGAGTTCCCGTGCGCGACGACGAGGACGCTCCGCCCTGACCGCACCATCGGCAGGAGCCGGTCGTGCAAGACGGGGCGGACCCGCTTGATGACGTCCGAGAGTGCCTCGGTGCGTCGGAGGGCGCCGTCGGGCAGGCCGCGCAGCGCGGAGCTCGACCGCAGTTCCTCCCACAGGTGCAGCGACATCGGTGGCGGTGTGCCGGTACGGGACCTGCGGAGCCGCACGTACTCGTCGTCACCGAGCATCCGACGGGCGTCGGTCTTCGTCATCCCGGTCAGGGCACCGTAGTTGCGTTCGTTGAGCTGCCACACCGCTTCCGTGGGCAGCTGTGTCCCGAGGGCGTCGCAGACCAGTTCGGCGGTGCGGACGGCACGGCGCAATGTGGAGGTGACCACGACGTCCGGCGTGATGTGGTTCGACCGGAGGAGCTGTCCGGCTGCGGATGCTTGCCGTTCGCCGCGGTGCGTGAGCGGGACGTCGAGGAGCCCGGTGAAGGTGCCGGCTTCGTTCGCGGTGCTCTCCCCATGCCGCAGGAGCGTCAGCATGCCCGTCACGGGGCTTCCGACGGGAGGAGGACGGTGGCGCCGACCGGGTCGTGCGGGACGACCAGTATCGGCCGGTGCTGCTGATGCGTCAGGTGCGCGGCGACGGACCCGGTGAGCAGTTCCGCTATCCGGCGTCGGCCAGCCTGGGATCCGACGACGATCATCACCGCGTCACGTTCCTCAGCCACCGCAGCGAGTGCGTGACTCGGGTCCCCGACGCGGGAGACGAAGTCCACGTCGACCGATCGCGCCGCAGCAAGATCTCTGATGACCCGCATGTCTTCGTCGGGGAGCTGCTGCGGGTCGCTGTCCGCCGTGTCCGGGTCGATCGGTTCGATGATCTCCGACCCGTCCGCACGCACCCCCGCTGACAGCAGCGCCGGATCGACGACCACACACACCAGGCGGGCGCTGAAGCGTTCAGCGACGGCAGCCGCGACACCGACGACGTCGTGCCCCTGCCCGGACTGCACACCGACCACGACAACACCGGCAGTGTTCGACTCGACCATGACATCTCCCTACCTCAGGCGCACAGAAGCGCAACCAGCTGAGATAGGGACTGTTGTCGACGAGTGTCGAGGTTGGGTCCGGCAAGCCCCACTGCCGGGTCCGAAGACACCACCAGTATGCACCCACCACCCCATGCCCGCACCGACGATCTTCCGCACCTCGAGAACCGGTCCGCTTCGTGACGCGGGACGACAGGGAGAGAAGCTTGAAGGACGACACAGAGCGAAGCTGTTCACACACCACGGGGCAGTCCCCCTACAGCGTCGCCGGGTCCACGGGCGCCAGCTCGACCGCCGTCACGGCCATCTCCCTCTACCGGTCCATCACGGTCTCCGGCTACGGCACCACCGTCGTCTACCTCAACGCCACGGGTGTGGGCACCAACCTGTCCGTGAGCGCCGCACCGCTGATCTGACCCCCGCACGACGGACCGCCATGCCGCCTCTGAAGGATCAGGACCTCGCCCTCACACCAGGACAACGCCCCCACCATCCCCTGAGGGACAGGGGGTCGCTTCTGGCATACCCGAGTGGACGCATCATCCCCAGGCGAAGGGGAGCCAGACGCTCAGGCGGGCGGGTGGCTTTGCGCACGGTGAGCGGGCACCACCTTCGGCATTCGGCAGCCTCCCTGGCCGTGCCGGCTTCCTCTGCTCGAACGCGGACCGCCCATGGGACACGCGAAGGAAGCCGGTGCCTCCTGCCCGCACCCCTGGAGAGGATGGTCCCTGCCTGTGCCACCCCAGTAGGCTCAGGTGGTCGTATTCATCCAGTTCAGCAAGAGCTTCATGCTGCGCTCAACCACATCCACGAACCAGCCAAAGGGGATACCCATGGTTGCCGACTCCGAGGCGGCAATGCCCGGCCACGCCATGAAGATCGGCGAGGTGGCCGGGCGCACCGGCCTGTCCCTGCGTTCCATCCGCCACTACGACGACGTCGGCCTCGTTCCGCCATCCGCGCGCAGCGAGGGCGGATTCCGGCTCTACACCGAGGACGACGTGACCCGCCTGCTGCGCGTCATGCGCATCACCCCGCTCGGCTTCAGTCTCGAGGAGACCGCCCTCCTGCTCGAGGTTCTCGAGGGGCCGGCCGCCGAGGCGCCGCGGGAGGACATCGCGGCGTACCTGGAGCGGGCGCGGAAGGGGCGGGCCACACTCGCCCGGAAGCTGCGCCAGGCGGACGAGCTGCTGGCCGAGCTCGAGGCGCTCGGGGACTGACCCACCCGCCCCGGTCCGCTGGCCAGCGCACGCACTCGGCACCCGCGGTGATCTCCGCCATGCATCCGACAATCCGCGCCAAACCTACCCTCACGTAAGAGTAGGGTTCCTCTCATGACACCTGCCTCCACTGCCTCCGCCCGCGTGGCGGCCCCGCCAAACTCGCGCGAACCCTCGCCCGAGCAGCTGCAGTCCGTCCGCCTGACCCTCCGCTCACCCGGCCGCCTCAAGACCGAGGTCCTCGCCGGCCTCGTCGTCGCGCTGGCCCTGATCCCCGAGGCCATCGCCTTCGCGCTCATCGCGGGTGTCGACCCGCAGGTGGGCCTGTTCGCCGCGGCCACCATGGCCATGACCATCGCGTTCGTGGGTGGACGGCCGGCCATGGTCTCGGCGGCCACGGCCGCGACGGCCCTCGTCGTCGCGCCCTTGGTGGCCTCCCATGGACTCGACCACTTGATCGCCGCGGTGATCCTGGCCGGAGGGTTGCAGGTGGTCCTGGGGCTGCTCGGCGTCGCGAAGCTCATGCGGTTCGTCCCGCGCTCGGTGATGGTGGGTTTCGTCAATGCCCTGGCCATCCTGATCTTCACCTCGCAGCTGCCGGACCTGATGGGCGTGCCGTGGCTGGTGTACCCGCTGACCGCCCTCGGCCTTGCGATCATCCTGCTGCTGCCGCGCGTCACCACGGCCGTCCCGGCCCCGCTCGTAGCGATCGTCGTCGTCACCGTGATCGTGCTGCTGGCCGGCGCGGACGTGCCCACGGTGGGGGACAAGGGCCGTCTGCCGGACTCTCTGCCCGCCCTGCTGGTGCCGGATGTGCCGTTCACGCTGGAGACGCTGCAGCTGCTGTTCCCATACGCGCTCGGCATGGCCGTCGTCGGCCTGCTCGAGTCCCTCATGACCGCCAAGCTCGTGGACGACATCACAGACACCCACTCCTCCAAGACCCGCGAGTCCTGGGGCCAGGGCGTCGCGAACGTGGTCTCGGGGCTGTTCGGGGGCATGGGCGGCTGTGCCATGGTCGGCCAGACCATGATCAACGTGAAGGCCTCCGGGGCCCGCACCCGGATCTCCACCTTCATGGCGGGCGTGTTCGTGCTGATCCTGTCCGTCACGCTGGGTGACGTGGTGGCGCTTGTGCCCATGGCCGCGCTCGTGGCCGTGATGATCTTCGTGTCCCTGGCCACCTTCGACTGGCACTCGATCCGGCCGTCCACGCTGGCCTTCATGCCCAAGTCCGAAACCGCCGTGATGCTCGTGACCGTGGCGGCCACCGTCCTCACCCACAACCTCGCGATCGGCGTGGGCCTGGGCGTGCTCGCGGCCATGGTCATGTTCGCCCAGCGGGTCTCGCACTTGGCCACCGTCACCCGCACCCTCGAGGGGCAGGGGCGCGACGCCGTCGCGCGCTACCGCGTGCAGGGCGAGCTGTTCTTCGCCTCCTCCAACGACCTCTACACGCAGTTCGACTACGCGGGCGACCCCGCGCGCGTGGTGATCGACTTCAGCCAGGCGCACCTGTGGGACGCCTCCACGATCGCGGCGCTGGACGCCGTCGAGGAGAAGTACCGGCGGCACGGGGCGACGGTGGAGATCACCGGTCTCAACGTGGCCAGCCGGGCGATGCGCGCTCGGATGTCCGGCCGCCTCGGCGGGGGCCACTGAGACAGGGTTCGCGCACCCCTGACCCTGCTCGATGCCTCGGGGTCAGGGGTGCCCATGAATCACGGGCACTGAACAGCACCGGGCCTGCCTCCATTTGACCCCCGCCCACACGCCCGGTCAGGACCGCTGGCGCAATGGCACCGGCGTCTGCTGAGGATCGCGCGGGGTTGTCGCCGCCTCGGCGCGTGTGAGACGAGGGCGGCAGATTCGGTCGTTTGTGGCAGACCTAATCCTCGCCACAACCCTCGCCAACACGTCGTGGTGGTGGCTCACCCATACCCGCCTGGACGCTGACCAGATGCTGCCGCGCGTCGCTCCAGCTTCCTCACTCGTACCAGGTGGCCTTGGGATACTTCTCCAGCAGCCGGGCAGGCTCATCCCCAGCCGGCGGCCTGCCCGGCGAGCTTGGTTCGTACACACCGAACTGCAACGCATCCATCAGCACCGCCTCGAGATCGCCACGGCATTCGGTCAGACGCTGGCGCAGGTCCGTGCGGTGAGCGATCACCCGCTCCGGGTCCGCCGGGGAAGGACCCCCCCTGCCAGGCCACCACCGTGAGCACCTCCCCGGTCACGTCGGCGTCAAGCAACCGCGCATAGACATCACGGCTGAAGTGACGCCGCTCCAGACGCCGAAGGGTGCTGAGCACAGCCTCCGTGGAAGGCATCTGGCCTAACGCAGAAGGCCCACGCTCGCTCACCCCTCCACCGGCGGGCTGGCCCCGCGTCCCCGCGCGGGGCCCTCCGAGCCGACACCACGGACGGGCACGCAACGGGCCCATCCGTCGTCGCCGGATACGCGCTGCCAGCATTGGCGGGGCTCCTCCGACTCACGGACCGTGTCGGCGAGCCACACGGTGGTGTCCGGGTTCCACCCGGCGAGCACCGTGGCCACGCCCGCCTCCACGGGCAGAGCGCGGGTGGCCGCGCTGAGATAGCCCAAGGTGGTCAGGTGCACCGCGTCCCACTCGGAGGCGACCTGCTCCCAATCCGGGATGACCCACCGCCCGGAGCGCCCGGTCGCCCGGTACCAGTCGTGCCGCCGCGAGGCACTGACCTCCAAGGGGAACCGCCGGCACAGCCGGACCCAGTCACCGTGGCCACGGACCTCATACGTCCGACCCGCTCCCCGCACCGGGATCACCGTGGCCGCCTCCGCGCCGATGTCGTCCTCGACGAGGTCCAACCCAGCCGGGATCTGCCCGACGCTGACGACGGCCCCCTGTGGGATGGACCACCAGGTCCCGGAGAAGTTCGCCGTCGGATCAGCAGGATGCTCAGCGGCAGCCCGGACTTCCTGCCGCCGCTCTTCCCGAGCCCAGGCCGCCAGAACCCCTCGAGCATCCCGGGACACCGGGGCTGGATCCTCGAACGCCCGCCAGTCGATCACCCACTGCGCCGCTACGCGCGGACTCCCCCAGTGCCGGGCCACTGCCGAGCCCAGCACGCCCTCGGCCACCGGATCCAGGGCGGCGTGCACGTCCGGATGCCCGGCGAGCACATCCTCGCCGTCGGGCTCTTGCCAGTACCGGGCCGACATGACCGAACCGACCAGGGCCGCCCGGACCACCTCATCCGTCAGGCCCGAGAGGTCGAGGTCGGCCAAGGCTTGCGCCACCTGATCGGTGGAGACCGCAGGACGTGGGACCACGCCACCGCCCGGGGACCATACGACCCGGGAGGCGCCCCGGCCCGGATCCAGCTCATAGCCCAGCCAGAACACCAGCTCGGCGACCCGGGTGCTGAGCATCCTCGCCGCCTCCAGACACACACGCCGCCCCCGCGGGCCAGCCAGCAGGTCCTGCACACTTGCCTTCATCGGCCCATCCTCCCCGGCCCCGGACACTGTCAAGGGCCACATCCGCGGCGCCGGGCCTCTCCCACCCCGCGCTGACCCCGAAAGGGGATCTGTGTCCGAAACGGTCGTTTGTGGCTGCGCTTCTACGAGCACGAGACCAGCCCCTCACGCTCCGAGCGTCTCGCCCTATCTCCCCTGCACTGCTATCTTCCTAGCCATGTTCACTCTCTGACGGCATCGCGCTGAACACCCCACCATCACGAGAGGAACAACTGTGCCCACTGACCTTCTGACTCTTCACTTGCCGCAGCTCTACCCTGCTGACCAGCTCCCTGGAGGACTCGATTTTCGAGGGTTGGACGTTGGGATGGCCGACGATCTGGCCCAGTGCTATCTGATGAGCTACCCACCCGACGTCGCGGCCTCCGATCTAGACGAGGCGCGCGAGGAGATGAACGCGACCTTCCGCGGTGACTACGGAAAGCTGCGCGCCGATGCGAGCACTACAGCGTGGGTGGGTGGCCGTCTC
>ERZ500990.397-NODE-397-length-15301-cov-3.927784_pt1 | contig 15301 bp, 7 predicted proteins | sample MGYA00248876_ERZ500990 | MGnify/ENA primary metagenome ERZ500990 (study PRJEB25958, sample SAMN03398517) | human skin metagenome | study: EMG produced TPA metagenomics assembly of the Human Skin Microbiome Metagenome (human skin metagenome) data set.
ACTTGAGAAACAGAAAGAGAAAGAGAGAGAGAGAGAGAAACAAACAACATGCCAAATTAGCTTGCATGGTACGAGCACCAACACGTCACTGTTCGTTTCTTGACGCTCCTCTTGATTCATGGCATTGTACGCACGCCACTTTTTTACTCTTTCCGTTCTTTTTCAACCTTCCCTTGAGTCATGAACTTTTATACACTCTGATGCCAAAGTTCCCTCTTTGATATTCCAACACAACACTGTTCACTTTTCGCGCAGAATCCGATCCTATGGAACGCCCGCTCTCTGTGATTCTTCTGAGCCCTTTTCCTTCAGCATTTTTCTCGCAAGTTGCCCTCGGGTAAGAAAAAGATGAATTCAGGTATTTCTGGGATGTGCAACGCGTGGAAAACAGCTCTGCTCGCTCACTTCAGACATATTTAGCGAAATCCGCCCTAAAGCCCTTACCCGAAACGGCCGTGCAACAGATATTATTTATCTTCATTGATGTGCCAGTTAGGACGCGGCCGTATCTCATCATGTATCTCTTTTACCCGTCATGTATCCCCACTTATCAGTTTATTCTAGTTGCTATGTCAATGGCGAAAGGAATGGTGGCAAGAGCTAGCATGTCGTCTCTGCCCTCGGTCGTTCCGTGTGTTCGTTGCTTGATGCCCAGGATAGAAGGCGCGTCTGACCCGGTACGCACATTTGCAGTGTTGTCTTGCGCTCCATAGTACGATAGCCATGTCGTAATGTGATGGTGAATTTCTGTTTTGGACTCGTTGTGCAGGAGAGGACGAGTGTGCTAATCTATGTGCGTGACAGCTTATACAGACTCATGCGAAGCGCTCCAGGACGCTGGTCCACTCACCTCACCCAAAGACACTTGGCACCAACGGTCTTGCATCCACACGACGGACCAGGTGCCTTCTTGTGAGGTTGGCACGCGATACTCATTCGCCTGCCACTGATTGACAGTATGCGTCTCCAGGACCTTGGGCCGAGCATGCGTATCGGCTGGCTCTGTCCGTTGGTACGTGAATGAGAATGGCGGCTCGCCCTCGAGGGTGAACACGATTTCGGCATGACCACCTTCACGCAGTGACTCGACAAGATTTGCGCCTGCCGACACGTGTGCGCTAGGGAGTGCATGAACAATGCGTTCAATCGGGGCGTGTGTCTTGCGACACGTATTTGAGCCATGCGCGGCGCCGAGCACCGACAGCACGCCAGGTCGGTCAGCCAAGCGCCAGAACTCGGCTTTCCGCGCAGTCACATGCGAGGTCCTACCTAGGAATGTGTACTCCACAGTCCATGGCGACATACCCTGCAGTACAAAGTCCATGCGCTCGCCTACACAGTAGTGCATGCGGTTCGTCACGGGAACGACGCCGGCGCTTTCCACCACGTCGACCAGCACTGACGCTGTGGCCGCTTCATTCACACAATGGGCATCTTGCACACGCTCCACACGTAATTCCCATGTCCCTGGCACGCTCATAACGGTGGGTGGCATCACATGCCATGTGGACTCGTGCACGGTCTGAGCGAAGCGTGTGGGGGCTGCCTGACCCTCGATATGCACGGGCCGGAGGACCATGTCTACTTGGAAGGGTGGCGTGCCGAAGAGGTGCAGTATCGGCCTCCGCTCCCACGTGCCACCCACACAGGCTGTGATGCGCTGAGGCTCGTCGTGAACGAACTTGGCGTCTGGCCGCGGCCAGACGCGGTACTCAAGCAGGGCAGGCGCCGCAGCAGCTGTATGTGGATAGAAAGCGTCGCTGATGCTCACGATGTTGTACGAGAACCAGCCAGGGACATTCGTCTTCAGCGGCACAGACGCGTTAGGTTCTGAGCTGGAAAGTGTGTTGCCACGAGTCAGTGTTGTGCCACTGTCGGCCAGGGTCGTCTGCTGGTACTTGACCTCAACAGGCGGTTGTCCTTGCAGCGCGATCGTGGCTGTGTAAGGTGTCGACACACACACGGGCAGCAGTCTCACGACTCCGCTTTTAAGCCCATTGGGTTGTGTAGTGTCGACGAAGAATGCGTGTGGCCGCGGGCGCATCACGACCTCGGCTGTCTCCTGCTGCGGAAGTACACTGCCGGCGCAATGTGCGTCACGCACGCCAGTAATGGTGTAGGAGCCAGGCTCGCTTACGCGCAGTGCTTCGTTTGCATCGTGCAACGTGGCTGTGCCATTCTCGCGCCCATGATCAAGTGTGTAGGAGATGAACCAAGGTGGCGTACCTTTGAGCCGAAGAGGCAGGTCTGCATACGTGTGTTCCTGCACAACCGCGTGCTGCCGTGCGAAGCCCACGGCGGCGTTCGGTCGACGCACATCCACACGCAAGTCGCGCGTGGCAAGTCGACGCTCACAGCCCTTGCCATCACGAAGGCGGAGGAGCGAGACGGTAGCACGTCCCTGGTGATTTGGCGGGAGTGTCAAATTCAGCGTCGTCCGCGCTTCTTCGATGTTGTCGACATGCCAGTACACAGGCTCGCCGCCGGCTCCACCACGCGTCGAGTACTCAAGCGAGTAGGGACCGGTGCCTGAGAAGGCCACATCCGCTTGCACGGTCGGTTCACCGCAGCTGCTGACGACCGCATCCTGATCGCTGTTCGCACCAACAAACGACGCGGAGGCAAGTGGATGTGCGATTTGCGTGAATGAGGGCCCGTCGAGAGGCACATGCTGGTAATTGGCATCATTCAGCTCGAGGAATCGGTAAGTGACGAGGCCCTCCATATTAGGCCAGAACTCAAGCTCATCGCGCGTCTGGTCACGCACCACGCGCTCGTGCCGTCGGGGTGCTTGGCCGGCACGCTGCGTCTCGTACACCAGGCGGAATGGCGGCTCACCCTCAAGATCCGATAGAGCCTTGACACCCACGGTGCCTGCACACGGGTCTTCGATGCTCTCGAAATGGATCGATGCTCGTGGCAACGGCACGTCCACCACCTCACACGTCCACGGTGAGCCGACTTGGCCCGCACAAAACTGGGACGACAAGCCCTCAATCGTATATAGCCCTGTCTGATCGAGGCGCTTCGTGTGCGTGCCCCGCTCGAGCGTCCAAACGACTTGACGGCTGCGACCACCGCCAGGCGCAAGTGTCTTCCACGTCGTTGTCGCATTACCGTCGGGCCTGTGGACCACCTGCACATCCCAAGCGTCTGAGGGCTCTGCTTGCTGCAGTTGCACACGCACATCGAGGCCTGGGCTAGTCCGCAGGAGCTTCAGCGGTCGCCCAGGCACACACTGCATGGGATCAAAGTGCACTTGCGCCTGCGCATGCACTTGCACATCGTAGGCATCCTGAAGCGCCGCTGCATTCCCGCATGCATCCCTCACGCGCTTCAGACGCACAGTCTGTGTGCCGGGCAACGGCAGACCCAGAGCAATGGTCGCGGGCATGTGGGGCGAATGATGTAGGAGTGTGTGTTGATGTTGGATCTGTTTTCGCGGCTCTGAGCCGCGGAGCAGCTCATACTCAAGCGAGAGCGGCGGCGTGCCATGCAGCATGACCTCAACGAGTGCCTCCTCGCCCATGCAGTAATCTGATGCGCCATGTACGAATGATGCTCGCGGACATTCAACGAGCGTGACGGTCTCTGGCCCGACGAGCGCTTCGTTGGCCTGCCGGTCGACGACGGATTCCAGCTGCAGGATGCCCGTGTGCGTGATGCGCAAATCATGCACAGTTTCAACCGGCATGTCCGAGGCTCTTTGCTTTGCTGCCTGCCGTGCACGTTTGCGCTCCGCCAGCGAAAGCACATGTGCACCACGCGGCACATCGGGCTCTTGGGCCTCAGTGCCAGGAGCTCGTGCGCGTGTCTGCGCACTAGTCTTGGGATGTTTGATTGTATGTACACTCTTGTGACCTGAGACAGGGTCTGTGATGGAATAAGTCAGTGAAGCAGGCACGGTCTGGTTGAACACGACGGGAATGTGTACTTCTCGCACATTCTCGCCCAGACACATGCACGTCGTCGCAGGAGCAAAGCGCGCCGTCCCATACGGCACAATGTGGATGGTATGTTGGCCAGAAATATGTGCGCGTGGGCGCACGATGTGATCAAGGCGTACGCGCCGCTCACCGACGCTCCATACCGCCGGTCCTGGAAGCACGGCTGGCACCCACGCAAGGGCGTCATCGTATGGAAGGAGTACTATCGCATCTGCCACAGCAAGTATCAAAAACAGTCCCACATAGTGCCATGCTGTCCATGGCCGTCGCAGCGTTCGCGCTGCCTGCTGGGGTGGTGCGACGGCTGAAGCTGGTGTGCCAGTAGCACGTGGTGGGATCGCCAGCCAATGCAGGGCATAGCATAGTGAAAAATCCAGGAGAAGCACGACAAAAAACGACGTCGGCTCAAATAACTGCATCATGCCATGCGCTCGCGGTGCGTGAAACCAATGCACGGCCACGAGCCGCATCCATTTCCACGCTTGCACCCCAAAGAACGCGGCCGCTGCATAGAAGCGCTGTGTCGGCGCGTCGACAACAGCAAGAGGTATGCGCGGCTCACGCACATGTACACGCCCTCTTGTGGTCCCGCTCGTCGCGGGCATCAAGTGCGAGTCAATGAATGTGTGTCAGTGCGTGTGTTGAAGGAAAAAAAACCGACACACGCTTCGGCGGACTAAGAGCAGAGTGCCAGAGACACCTTTGTCGGCCCACGCAGGTGGTGGAGGGCATATTGGGACGAGCGCATGGAATTCAGGTCACGTGTATTCATACACACCTCTAGTGCTACGTTGCCTGCGTCGCGACCTCGTCAGGCGGCGACAACGCGCCGTTTCGTGGTACAGACGAGCTTCTAGCAATACAGGCGCACATATGGCGGTCAAGTCCAAGGCTCGGTACGTGCAATGATGCTTATACTAGCGTGGTAATTGCGCGGCTCATGTCAACGGCCGGCACTGGCTTCATGTACACGACGCGTCGCTTGCGTGTGGCTGAGCGGCTTAGTCTGATGAAATACGATCCTGTGGGTACGTGGTTTTTTTTTCACAGCCCTGCTCACGGCAGTCAAACGACATGTCCTCTTCAAAGAAGTCAAAGGGAAGAAGTAGTGGCACTTCTACCTATATATATATATCAATCAATCAATCTGTCAATCAATCTATATATATACCTAGAAATTCTCGAAAAAGTCCAGGTCGGCATGCGTGAGTTTACTTTGGGAGGAAGTCGTGGAGGTGGTGGTCGGAGGAGGAGGGGGTTTTGTGGATAGCGTTGAGCTATTCGTTGTCTTCGTGCTCGTAAAGGAGGGAGGTGCAGAGATCTGTGACGGTGGCGGTGGTGATGCATCTAGAAGCAAGTCCACAGGAGCAGCTGTAGTAGCATCGCGAGGCGTCTTGCTGTCGCTGGCTGCTTTTCTATTCGTCGTCCTTGCTGTCGATGCTGGTGCTGGTGGTGGCGGCAGCGGTAATGCTGGAGGAAGAGCTGCCTTGTTCTGTGGTATGACAGGCTCTTCATCCTTATACGATGACTGCAGTGCAACCATCGTTTCGAGGCTTCCATATTGTTCGCCACCACCGCGATGGACGAACGGACCAGGTTTTGGTGAATATGGAGCATCATACAACGTCGCGGCTCCCCGATCGTCGTCTGTATATGCCTGGATGTCGCCAAATTCGTCCGTGTCATCAGGATCGTATCTGTAAGGATCGTAGCCGTCAGGCTGATGCACAATAGTATCAGCATCAGAGATAGCTCCGCGCGTGTCTTCATAGGGGTCATCGTAGAGCGGGGCTGGATCATAGGCTCCACTCATTAGAGAAGGACGAGTGGTTGAGGGTGCCTTTTTCGTTGTAGCAGCATCGAGCCACGCCAAGTCGTCTGCATTTAGCGTCGAGCTAGCGCCTTGAGTCGGTGCGAGCTCCGATCGCATAGGTGGAGCGGTCTGAAAGTTGGGCGATGTCACTGATACGCGCGTTGATACTCCAGGCTGAGTGTCTTGTGCTTCCAACGACGTCTTGCTTGGTTGCTCGGCTTGTGATGACGTACCAGGTGATTTGTCTGATAGCGTCGATGACTTGGTCGAACGCTTCAACCAACCACTAATCCGGCTTGCTGCTGCTGTTGACGGCGTGTTTGCCGCATTAGGTCGGGTGGGCGGCGTCACACGTTTCCAACCTTGCGCTTGTTCGGCTTCGGCTGCTTTTTTAGCTTCCTGCGCTGCTGCTGCGCGTGCTTGTCGCCATTCTGTCATGCGGGATCCTAACCGAGAAATTGCCGAACCGACACTGCTTTTTGTCGTCGTAGCCATGGTTGCGGTAGAGTCAGTGGTATCTTGTGATGTGGTCGGCAGCACATGGGTACCTGAAGTGTCAGACGGGCTGGTTCCATGTGATGGTAGCTGTGGCTTTTCGTCTTGCTGGACAAGCTCGGATTGACCTGGTGCCGGCGATGTGGTATCTTGCGCAGGGTCATCGGCTTCAGCTGAGGCGACAGTGGCTGGCTCGTGGCGTTCTGCATCCTGCGCGAGACTTGCTATGTTATCCTCTTTTTCCTCTGGCTTATCTGATTCCGTAGAGCCATCATTTCTCGGCATGGGATCGCCCTCGTTCCACACGTTCTCATGCATCATTAAAGAGGCAGAAGTGAGTGATGCCAAATGGGCATCGTCTGCCGTCGGCTCAGGAGCCTGTTCCATCGATAAATTCCACTTTACACTCGGTTTATTTAGGTCCTTTACATGCACATCGGTCGAAAGTCGCTCATCCGCGACAGCAGGTATTGCTGGCTCAGACGACACGGGCACAGCGCTCCATGGGTCCACGTCCAAACTAACAGGCGGCACGATAGGCAAAACATCCTCTTTTGACTCAAGCACGATCGGAGGAGAGCTTGTGCTCACCGTGGATGTCGGCCCAGCTGAGGGCGTTTCAGCCTCGTCCGCCCAAGGACTTGCCCACGGATTCATCAAGCCCTGGAAGGGAGTGGGCGGAAGGTGTAGGAGAGTGTGGAGGATGACACACACACAGGGGGCCTAGTCGACAGCAACTCAAGATCTAACACATAGGTACACATGTGGCAAGCGAGCGCGCTTTTTGAAAAGCGCGCCCCCCCACCCCCGCCTGGTAACCTCACGGCCAAGCTTGAAGAGCGATGCAGCGGAGGTGCACGCCTCTATTTCATGATCACGTGATACATCGAAGGTTTCTGCTGTTGTCCTTGCTGCTGTGACTGCCATCACTCGATACGGCGCTTCCTGCCTTAGACAGCTCGTCTTGGTACCGTCTTGTCCGTCGGCTGGGTGTGAGGAGGAGTGTATCTCCCTGCCACTGTCCCTTGTCGTTGCTAGACCTTCTATCCGCCATGTCCTCATCAATACTTGCACGGGGGATGCGGGGTATGTTTGCAATGCGACGAGCGCCTCTTTCTCCTGCTTGGACGTCGACTCGAGTGCGTTCACGAACCGTTGTCAGCACGCCCACACCTGTGCAGACAAGAAATGAAGAAGAACCACTTATGCCATCTACTGCATCATTTCTACCATCTACAGATGATGTGGCGCGAGCTCGGCAGCTGCTCCGTTGGATCTGGCTCGAGCCAACACAACGTGAGGAGCTCCAGTCGTTTGTCGACCGCCCAGAGACGTCTGTTGCCCCATCTTGGTTCACGTCGACATATGTAACAGCTCGGCAGTACAGAATGGCACGCTCCCGGCTGTGGGTGCCATCCATGGAGCGGGTCGGTGGTGACTTGAACGCATTTTTGGACGGCGAGTTCGATGCAATGCGTATCAAAATAGAGCGCGCACAAGATCCATTTTTGACTCTGGATGCTTGGGACGCAATGGATCTGGAAGAAAAAGCTGATGTGGTGTTCCAGCACGTATGGAGGGGCATGTCCGAAGAAGAGCGTGTAGCAGCACTAACGCGCGTGACATTTGAATGCGCTCGGCGTCTTGGGTGGCGCTCAGGCTTTTCGTCCGGCTTCCCGGGCATGCCGGATGATGCAGTCGATCCTGTCCAACAAGTTGCAAAACAGCTGCGATCATCCGGCTCGAGCAAGTCGGCTGTGCGGCGAGCCCTGCAGACAACGGAGGATCAGCGTGCGTGGGACGCTTGGCAGGCACTTTCGCCGGCCGAGCGACGTGCTGAATGGGACACAGCGTGGCGCCAACGTGATCGATCGATGATCTACGTAGACGATGCACCCACGACTCGTTTGCTCGGAGCGCCCGCCCCGCGCTGGTATGCCGTGCCGCAGCGTGCTGGTTCGCTGCAGTTCTTGCCGAATGTCATGGTGCGTTTGGTCCGGAACTATACGCCCCGTGGCAAGCCATACGATGTATGGAAAGCAACGTTCCGTGTGCCGCTAAATATGCACAAGCACTTGCTCCGCTCCTACCTCCTGGCGATTTACGGTCTCCGTACGACATGGGCACGCTCGATGGTGTACCGATCGAAGATTGTATTTAGCGCAACAAAGCGTCGCCGAGTCGTAGGTCGAGGCCGCACATTCAAAAAGGTCGAGGTCGGTTTGCTGGAGCCATTTGTCTTCCCAAGCGTGTCGCAAGCGTTCTTGCGCACGCACCTGTTTAGCCAGGAAATGCTGTATGAAGAACGACGCCTCATGTTCAAGATGACCAAGGGCCGCCGCTGGCGAGGCCACAAGAGTGTGCGTGACCTTTCACGTGCACTGGACAACAACTGGGCTGCCCAGAGCGCTGGTGCGCCAGACGAAGAGCCAGTGGCGAAGCGGCCCACGGCCCAGCTGCTTGTGCGGAAACGGTCGGTGCCTACGGCTCGCCACAGCAACATTCTGTCCGTGATATCTGAACGTCGTGCGGAACGAGAAGCACGCGTGCAAAAGTTCTTGGACGAGCAGCGCAAAAATACATCGTCGTCGTCATCGTAGTCGTTATTTTCGTAGTATCTATGATGATGGTGCTGGCAAATATTCTACAGTTAGAATCCTCGCAGGCCCAGGATGTGGCGAACATCGCTCGCATATCGGAGGCCATCCAAGATGGGAAGCAGGTCTAGCAAGGCTTCGTCATTCGGGTCATGTGTCCAGCCCTCAACTGGTATGCCATTCGCCTCTTGCAGTAGATAACTGATAGGCGAATTGTCCACTAAACAGACACGACTGAGATCTTCCTCGACAATCTCAAGATCTTTGAGGTACGAGCCATTTCGCAGTGTGCATGAGTCGCGGAACAGACGCCCACTGATGAGCCCTTGCCCACCGTCAAGCCAGTCGATCACCGGATCTGCGTACTCTTTCATTGACGCTGTGAAGATGACCACATGGTACCAGGAGGCGACTTTGCGCAGAAAATAATCAACCCACGGACGCTTATAGACCTGGTAAAAGACACGCCGCCCGTCAATGTGCACTTCAATCCCGCGAATCTGCAGGCGTGCATGGGAAGGTATGCCTGATCCAAGACCTACAATATTCATCACAGCATCTGTGATCCTAGTTCCCACATGATCACGGACATTCCATGTATTCCACACGGATGCGGAGCCAAGTCGTGAGTGGATTAGGGTTTCGTCCAAGTCTAGGACAAGTACTTTGGGTGTGTGCTGTATTATGCCTGGCAACTTTCGTACTGAACTCTCGTTTCTATACTTTCGCTCCGGTTCGCTCTGCGACAAGATTGACGATGATGATGACGACGACCTCCCACTTCCATCACGTGCTTTGCGTCGCTGTACAAGTATCTCTACGCTGGGGAGTGCACTCGTCTTGGCACCCAAGGTATTCTCGTCCATCGTCCTACCTCCGCGTGCGTCCGCAACGCGGGGCACAGCGGTCGTCTGCACCCGTGGTGGTGACAACCTAATTGACCTCAACGCACGAGGCCCCCAAAGATTTTTGATATATGGATGCAGGCTGAAACTTACGCAAGCACCGTTCGGTTCGAGCCCTCCAGCTACTGGGGCCGTCACCTGGAGGGGTCTGCCGCCGCCAGTGCGCAGTACGAGGAATTATGTGGAGATACACGAACTTGTAAGGGCCTTTGGAGTAGCTCGACGGACTGAGCGAGTACATCCAAAGTTCTGTGTTTCCATCAGGCACCTCCACTACACGCCACACGTCGTACAAGCCGGGGGAGTGCATGTGTGTTGGGTTCAAGCTTCTAGCTGAGCAGGCACAGTGTCAAGCCAAGCCGAGTCACTGATATATTCATATCTGGCAACATCATCACATCACCCAGCAAGCTCACATATCAAAGCGCGATCGTATGTCATCTTCAACGCGGCCCACTTCATCGACGGGACAAGAGTACCCGGTCGTATTAGGCTACAAGATCGTACAGCTTCTGGGCGGTGGTGGATTTTCTCGGTATGTTGTCCTGCACGTGGGCTTACACCTGGATCAGTGTGTTTCGTGCGATCAATCCAGAGTCTGAGACGCATCCACAAGCTGCTGTGAAAGTCGTATCATACCAATCAACGACGAATCGCCAACCTATTGATCGACGTGCTCTACAAAAGGAAGTGCAAATTCACAGTATCCTCAAGCACAAAAACGTCCTTGCATTCCTGGGATCGGTCGAATATGCCGTGGCATCATCAGCACCTAGCAACTATGTTCGTGGCCTGTATATTCTTCTTGAGCTATGTGCTGGTGGCGACTTGTTTGATAAGATATCGCCTGATGTCGGTGTAGATGAAGACCTTGCGCACTTGTACTTTACTCAGCTCATGTCAGGTCTAACTTACATTCATGGACAGGGCATCACGCATCGCGACATCAAGCCAGAAAACATGCTCTTGGACGCGCAAGGCAACTTGAAAATTGCTGATTTCGGTCTGTGCAGCGTGTACAAGTACAAAGGCAAGGAACGTACACTCCATGGCACTTGTGGGAGTCTTCCTTACATTGCGCCGGAAATGAACGGCCGCCCATACCAGGGCGAGCCTGTAGATGTATGGAGCTCGGGTGTCGTGCTGTTCGCTATGCTTGTCGGCAACACACCTTGGGACGAACCGACGTACCGAAGTCCTGAATATACCGCATATCTTTCAGGTGAGCTCCTGCGTATAGATCCCTGGACCCGCATCAGCGGCGATGCTCTCTCGCTCCTCCGTCGAATGATGCATCCTGATCCAACGCGTCGTGCATCTCTGTCGCAGATCCAGCGGCACAGATGGTTTACCCGAACGAACCCACTCTTGTCCTCCGGCAAATGCAATGACCCTGTCAGTTTGGCTGAGCGTCTTTTGCATGGCCTCATAGTGTCAGGTGACCTTCACTTGTCACTTCATACCGACGGGCAGCGAGCGCCTGTGCCAACAAGTCTGTCGCTTTCGCAGCCGGAGGCGCTCCCCCAGCGTCCGTTGGCCCTAAGTGCAGAAGGTATTCCCTCCTCCACGGCACAACCCGCCCTGGACTTGCGCCAACGCATGACACAAGTGCCACGCACACAGGCAGATGAGTTTACGCAGGCCCTCGGCTTCTTTACGCAATCCTCCGCCGGGCCCATGGGTATGGTTCTGCAACTGACTCGTTTCTACAGCACTGCTGCACCTCCAGATATAACGGCTGCCGTCACCGAAGCATTGCAAGTGCAAAATGCACAATATTGTGTCGAAGCCATGTCAGATGCTTCTTCAGACTGGCTTGAATCTTATGAAGATGATGATGATTCACTCGCTTCACGCGGCAATGTCTCGACTGAGTCTCTCCATGGCGCGCGTGGTGCAAGAATCCGACTGAGTCTGGTCGATCGACGGAAGTGTGCATTGAAAGGTGAAGTCCGCATTGAACGTGTCGCTGAATTGCCACCAGATATGGGCATTCACGCAGGACAGCCTGGAAGTTTTGTGCTAATGCGCCGAAGCAAAGGCAATCCCTTAGAATGGCGCCGCTTGTTCCGCGATCTGTGTAAACATCCAAGTGTGCGTGCTTCTATGGCTATTCCACGCGCATCATAACCCCTGCCTTGGCTGCGTTTGGCGACTTTATTCTCATTTTATGCTTTTTGGTTCTCAGAATACTCTTCCCACCTACTTCCCTCTTTTTCCCTGCGCTTTTTTAAATCATTTTTGCTCGATTTCTTTCACACAAATACTCCGTATTGACGCTTTTCCATTTACTTTTCATTCTCTCGTTCTCTCTCTCTCTCTCTCTCTCTAGTCCCAGCGCGTCTCAGGATGTTGTAAGAATGCCTCGTAAGCTGGTCGATGAAATAGGCTCAGCTCCGTCTCGTTCTGGACTCCCAACGAAGCGAGTGACGCGTCACTAGCACTATCAAATATCCATTCAGGATGATCAAGGTTGATGATCAAGTTCGTCGTCTTGGCCCCATGTGCCTGTGTATAAAGTTTGATAGTATCTGTACGTTAGTCAAGGTCCTTTTGTTGTTGTACGTACCCAAGTCAGCCACGACATTCCGATACGCCTTGAATGCTGGCTGCGTTCGCACCTCCTGCCGACATCGCTCAATGAGCTGCGGTGTCGTACACTTTGTCAAGTCAATATCCCTGAGCACGAGAGGCTTCATTGTTCGGAACTGAAAGCTCTTGATGATCCGCACAGTGATGATCGCGCTCGTAAGTGGGCGTGCCTGGTTTGTCACAGTATTGTCAAGGAAGTCAACCTGCGGTGCATAAGGATGATGTTCGAATCCCTCACTGCGTGGTACTGAACTGCCGCTCATGATGCCCGCTTTGGATGTATGAATCTATGCTGTTTTGTATATACGATGAAAGACGCAGCTAGACAAGCTTGTTTCTATGAGCGAGCTGCGGCCGCTGAGCGATTGGACCTAGCCCGATTCTTTCCCGATGCAGGCGCACTCGCTGTGCCAATTGCCAAATCGATCACACGAAGCAGCAGGGCTAAGTGGAGATCCAACGATACCATAGGATCCGTGACCACCTTGTGGACTGTCGTCAAGGCGTCACAAACAGCCTGCTTACCACCAATACCCAGCGCATAGGCAGCTTGCGGAGGTGCATAGCTCAGGACTACTTTGCGTGCTTCCTGGTAGCGTGTGTGAATCTCCTCCTCTGTCCGAATGGGTGTTGTCTCTGTGTTCCACACATCATTCGGCCACCACGATTCGCGCAAGTATTTCAACCAAGATGCTTGTTCATTCAGTGACAGCTTGCTTGCAAAGTACGAGAGTGTCTTGGAAACTGTGCTGACGTAGGTCGTGCGGATATATTGCTCGATGATTCGCAGCATACCCCGCTGCAAAGTCCACGCTTTGTGCATGTTGAGCGCTTCGCGTGTGACAGCAAAGACGGCCGTCAGCAAAACATTGATGTCGTGAAGCGACGGGGTCTCTTCGGGGCATGGCTCACTGGATATTGTGGCTGGAGAAGTTTTCGATGAAGAAGCATTCGACGCTGTCTCTCCTTCAGCTTTGGGTCCCCGCTTCCTGGTCTCGTATGGGACGTGCGTCTCTTTGGACAACGACAATGATGGTGCAGCCGATGTCGCTTTTGAATCAGAAGTAGGGCATGATGGGTGAGGCTCTGTCTCAACATAGGGCTTATTCTCGTATGAATCACTCACTGAATCCGCATGGTTCTTGGACACAAGATCGTGTTTCAGAGGCACGTCGTCGCCTCGTCCGGCAGCGTGGCCATCTGGAATTTCGTCAACGCGCTCCGTATCATTTTTCTTCTTTCTAGGCACAAACGCTAGACCATACCCCTTGTCAACTCCGAGTTTTTCAGTATTTGGTGCTGGCGCTTCAGCTGGTCGCGTCTCAGTCATGTCAGGTCTCAAACCAAAAATGCGTCCAGCGCGGGACGGGGTTGGGGCGAGTTGGCCGATCCCCCTGCGCGCTGAGCCAGCAGCCCCAGCAAATCCTGTGGCAAATGTGCGACCCATACCACCAAAACCTGGCATAAATAAGTTGTTCCAGATGCGTGACTCTTCGTCTGTCGCCCGTGTCTTGTCGAGAAAACGATGCACAGCTTGAGTAGAGCTGTACCAAGCCATGCCATCTTGTGCATGTGACGGAGCCAGCAGCTCTAGCAAGTATCTGCGAATCGCATCACAAGCAACAGAGCTTGTCAGCCCTTTGATTGATGGAAGCGCAGGTGGACCAGACATACCAGATCCCACAGGTCGTCGTTCATACATTCTGACCAAATCGACATGCAGTGCCTCAAATTGCGGCCATGTGCGAATGACAGCATAGCCGCCAGAGCCGTCGTCGCTCTCTTCCTCAACCGTCACAAGCACTTGCATTGTGCGTGAGTCAACAACATGCTCTGGCTCAGCGTTCGAACTTAGATCCACAACTGAAATGTTACGCGGTACATTTATGGACGACATCGTCGCTTGCGGACGCTTACGGCGCGGTTCGTACGTGTTAGAATTCGCGCATGATGCAGTATTCAATGACGAAGGCTCAGACGATTGCTGCGGTTTACCGCGAACACTTGCCAAAAACATGTCATACAGCGCCTGCATACGCCGAAGGAGGGCATTGCGCAAGGGAACGAGCATGGGCGGCTCGATCATGTCATGTTGGAGAATTGACTCCATGGCGGATCGCAGCTCGCTCGTCGCATTTTGTTTAGGGAGCATTGGTAGTGAAGTCTGAAGAATTGCGCGCACATCGCTAGTATACAAAGCAGGTGAACTCGACTCGTGCGTAGCGGCAGCATCAAGTGCTTCTAAGTTCGCATGAAGCTGGATCAGTACAGCGCCTTCACTGGGCTCTGCAGTCGGATCGATGGCCGCCAAATACGATCCCCATGCATCATATACGTCGCTGTCCTTCCTGGACAAAACTTCCTGGACCTTTTTCGGATATCGTACCTGGTAAGACTCTTTCATTACGCGACTGTCTTCAATTGACGGGGGAAGTGGTGGCTCCGACACTTGCGAAGGCACATTCATCGGAGCTGCCCACGGACTCGACAAGAAATCAACTGGACCTTTCTCTCTCGATCGCTCATTTCTCTTGGCTGCAGAGCTGGGTAATGCAACATGTGTATCAGAAGGACTTGGTGGCAGAGATGTTGAGTGTTCAGGCATATCTGCTACGTCCCTTGACTCAGTTTGCAGAAGAGTCTTGTTCGGATACGAGAGGCTATTGTTCGAGAGGGAATGCGCCGGTCTAGGAGAGCGATCCGGTCCAGGCGAGCTCTTTGACAATAGTGACCTGTTGGATATACTATCATCGCAAGATGCGGGCGTTTCATTCGGTATGACGTCGTCGCTCGACCGGTGTCCATGTCCTGGCGCGTGAACGTCAAGATCTTGCTCAGAGCGCAACTCTCGAAGCTCGCTAAGCACATCCTCGAGCGGGTCTGGAAGGGTCGAGCTGGGCAGTGATTGTCCGCAGTTTGATGATTCCTGGGATGCATGCTCGGACTCCAAGA
>ERZ500990.400-NODE-400-length-15218-cov-4.407505_pt1 | contig 15218 bp, 9 predicted proteins | sample MGYA00248876_ERZ500990 | MGnify/ENA primary metagenome ERZ500990 (study PRJEB25958, sample SAMN03398517) | human skin metagenome | study: EMG produced TPA metagenomics assembly of the Human Skin Microbiome Metagenome (human skin metagenome) data set.
TTTGGGTATTAGGTCCATATTGTAAAAGTCTCTGTACACATCAAAGTCTTCGCTGCGCGACTCGTCGCTTTCCAGCGATCGATCATCCTGGAGGTTCCATGCATCCATAGGAGCATCATGATCGTCCAGCTCCAGGTTCATGCCGCTGACCGGCTCATCAAATGCAATGATCGATGAATGATCATCGAACAGCACTGATGACGAGCGCGACGCCACGCGGCTCATGATAGGATGAAGACACGACACGTTCATGCCACGCGTGTGGCGGGGAATGCATAACATGTGTGGAGCCTGGTAGGTCCCTACATAAAAAGACGGGGTATCAAGTCGATGGGGCAAAGTATCGCCCAGACGGGAGGGTTAGACGCGCAGTAAGGCGTCTGAGGGCTAGGAAGTGTACAGGGGACGTTCACTTGAGCTCTTGTGCTGTGCCGGTGTTTGGCGTCGGCTGGAAGCGAACCACGGTATCAAAAATACAAAGAGGCACATGCCCACGATCACGAATGCGAATAAAAAGATGCCTTGAAGAAACGAAAAGCGCGATTGACGGGCGAGAATAAGGCGGAAGCGTCGTCCTGATGACAACGAGTGTAGTGGCAGGTATTCGACGTCGCTATCAAGGTCCTCCGCGGGCAGCACGTCCAGGTCATCCTCGGCTATAGTCAAGTCAGAGGCTGTAGACACACTGTCGCGTGGGAGAGGTGTGTCGTTCAGAGACAGCGACATACGGTGGGAGGCGTGGGCCGATCCGGGAGCTGACTAGGTGTGGAGGGCGATGCGAAGAAGACCGCGCTCGAGGCACCAGGTGTTGGGCTCTCACACGTGGAGGTTGTTTGTGTCCTCCATGCGGTACAGTCGGCTAGTGCTGCTAGCCTACTGCCTCGTATGTGTGCAGGGCCAGCAGCCGCCATCGTCCAGTGCGTCGAGCAGTGCGAGTGGTGCGGTGGTAACGGCATCACAAAGCGATGGAGTCTCGAGCGATTCTGCGTCGTCCCATGCTATCACTAGGACGGCCGCCAATGCCAAGGAAGGTGCTTTGGCAGGCACGGCCATAGCGCCTGGTCCAAATCACCGTGGCAAGACCGGGCCTGATGATCGGCACTTTGTCGATGCTGTCGATGCTGTGCGGCCTGGATGGTTCTGGACTGTGTTGTTCGCATCCGTGACTGTATACTATCATGTGGCCGGCAGCCTATGATGCTCGGATGCCCATGCCTGTACGACGGGGTGTATCGGGCCGTAGGCCTGCACAATTTCAAGGAACAAACGTGCGTCACGCAATACGTGTGTGGGCGCAGCCGTCACTACCGCATCGTGAGCCTGCCTGTGCATGCGCACTACAAGGCGCTGGACGCCTTTTCGTCGCTGCTGGACAGGCGGCTCAGGTACCGCGCCAGGTATGCTCAGACCGAGGATGATGGCCATGGTATTTACGATAGACCTTGCATCATAATCGAGAGTAGCGCGGTAGAGCGACCATGTCACTTCGCGAAGAAAGGGCAGAGCATCATTGCCTCCGCCCAGCGCCTCAGCTTCTATTGGCAAAAGCATACACCCAGAGACTTCTAGGTATCGAAGATGGGCAAACGTTCTGTGGTGCGGATCGCCCCATAGCAGTGTGTGCTCCCAAAAGACAGGCGGAGGACCGAGGTACAGCCTTTGCAGGCATTGGAGCTGGACGCATTGACGGGACCCTGCGATGGCTCGCTCCAGTACACCGGAAAGGCCAAGGGATTCGAGATGGGGGACGAAGCCGAGGAGTGCATGCACTTGTTGAATCAGTGTGCCAAGAGTGGGTATAGACATCGGCGTATGCTCAGAGGCGTGGTCAGCTGTAGGCACACGCAAATCACGCAAAGCCATACCAAATGGCCGGCGTTCCCAACTTGCCAGCAAAGCCATAGAGGTATCGTGGGGCATATCAGCTTCTTCTGTGGCAATGCGAGGCATGTGCAGAGAGTGGTCACCGATACCAATAAGATGCATGGCCCCTGATATGGCATACATATATACGTCATCGAAGCGGTCATGCGAGAAGAATGGAGCGGCAGGTTGGTATGTCACCACAGGGTGAGTGGGAGCAGGCATGGGAACGCGATCCACCATGGACTCGAGTGCCGCAGAGCGGCCGTAAGCTAGTGCCTTGGCCAGCAACACACACAGCCACCGAGGCAAGGACGAGTTGTGAAAGGAGCGTAGAATATGCCAGGTCAAAACGATAGGCACGGGGTCCTCGGAACTTGGCAGGGCATCCACAAACTGTGTTGCATCGTCCCAGTCCAGCGGATCAGAGCGAGTGCCCGGTGGACGCTGATGCAATGCGCGCGGTTCGAAGGGGTCCTGCCCGGGCTGATCCTCTTCAAGGTATGCATCGATTTGCAGGCGGGCATGAGCATGCTCTTTAGAGAGCGTGTGCCAATGCTCCTCAACAGGAAAGGGATGTGCCTGCCATCGCTGGACTTCATACATGCGCTCTTCGTGCGCGAGGTGGCGCAGCCATAAAAGAAGGGAATTGACTTCGCATAACCGCTTGGCCCATTCGGATCTGGAGATGAATTGACCATGAAAGTCGAAGCCAGGCTCACGGATACATACGCCATGCTCACGGTGGGGTCCTGCGTACAGCGCACCGATCTCAGTGATCTCATGCTCCAGAGCTGGCGGAAGAACAGATCCATGTGGCGTGCATGGATGATCTGACGACCGATGCTTTTCGATGCCAAAGGCCTGCTCCACGGAAGAGTAGCCGGTGCTCAAATAGGCGACAGGGCACTCGGCCACGTAGGCCGTGCAGCCAATGTACAGGTTGCGCACTAAACGGCCCAGGGCAGGTCGATGCATAAGTGCGTGCAGGAATGCTGAAAGCTGCGACGGTTTGTGCAAGATCACGGATCGATACAGTACCTCAGCTCCGACGACATAATACGCACGGTTCAGCTGCATCACAGAGAGTACCGTGTCCGCATCGCACTCAACGCAGGCGGTGTGGAACGGTTTGTAACTCGGCATGTGGCATGCATCTATGACATCACGCAAGGTGCATACTCTTGTGGCAGGCGCCTCGCATGCTAGCAGGAGAATGTAGGTACACAGCTCCCCAGGCAGCGGCATGGTCAAGTGGAGGCAAGGGTAGGATGACGTCAGGCTCCATGTTCGATTGTCTCCAAGCCGCCGTCATGTCGACGACAAGCGCGTGTGCGAGGCAGTCGTGCAGATCAGGCCTGTGGGTGTAAGGAGACGGCATGCCTGCACAGCTACGCCACTGATGCTGCTGGAAGAATACACACGCCGGAAGGGGCTTGGTTCGACCCCATACGCTGGTGGCTCACGTGCCTATTGATGAGGGGAAGACATGCGCTTTCTTGGGAGCGGGGCCCATTTCGTAAGCGACCGATGTCGCTGCGCATGACGCATGGCGGGCTCTATCCAAGACTTGCCTATCCTTTGTCCATGCCGCAAGATGCTACGACGGGCCGCGCCGCCTTAGTGTGTACATGATCCAACGCTTTGTTCATGCTAAGGAAGAGGTGTCATACAACATCCATCTCTCAAATGAAGAGAGGATGGTGTCGTCTTGCACTAAATGTTGTTTACAAACTTGTTGAGGAGATCAGGTGCATCGCCGCGGCGCAAGAACAGCTCCACGAGATGAATGCCATCCGCATTCTGGACCTTTTCGTCCTCAAACAGCTTCTCGAGCTCTTCACGCGTGCGCACACTGTGGTAGTGCTTTCCTGGAACATTCATTTCGGCATTGTGGCTGCGCGAGGCCTCTTGCCGCACATGGCTGGACTCGTAAGACCGGATATCAGCACGCACGTCGCGTGTACACGACATGAAATCGAGCAACAGGCTGTAGTCGAGGCGCGGGATGTTGTTGTACGAGCGGTCAGGACCATGGATCTTGCGCTCAATTTCGTATCCGTCATTGTTCAAGACAAAGATGATGGGGTTCAGGCCATAGCGCATGATCGTGGCAATCTCTTGCATCGTCAGCATCAGACTACCGTCGCCAACGAAAAGAATGACGCGGCCCTTGTCTGTCACTTGCGCGCCACACAGCACACCGAGCACGGCGCCTACGCTCCAGCCAATCGAGCCATACAAGAGCTGCTGGTAGAAGTGCGCACCAGGTGGAACGCGCGTGCGGGTGGCGCCAAAGCACGATGTGCCCATATCACACACGACGTGGTCCTTCGGACGCAAAAACTGGCCGACCCTGTGCCACAGGTAGTCCTGGGAAATGAATGGCTCGTCGGGAAACGTTGGTTTTTCGGAGAGCTGAGCGCGTAGCTCCTTGGTGAGACGTAAGTGTGCATCTCGATGCACGGCGAGTCGCTCGCCCAGAGCAGGAATCACCTCTTCGAAACCGATGCCACTGATCTCGGCATAGCCGATCTGGACTGAATGGCTGTGAATTTCGATCGAGTGGCATGTCGGTGTGCGGTAAGAAAACTTGCCCGTGTTCATATCCGACTTAAAACCTCCCAGCATCACGAACAAGTCGACCTGCTCCATGATGGCCTCGAGACTCGGTGCCGAACCGCGGCCGACGTATTCACCCAGGAATTGTTCGTCATCCTCAGGGTATAGACTCTTGCCCATGGGCGCAACGACGACAGGCACGCCAATCTTCTTCAAAAAGTCATACACAAGCTTGACAACATTGTGACGCATCACGCATCCGTCCACAAGGAACAGTGGACACTTGGCTGCCTCGACATCGCGCGTGATTTCGTTGACAACATACTCGCACTTTTCGGCTGGTACAATGGGGCGCGGTACCACAAGCGGTGTATCCAGCATGTCACCAGAGACTTCCATATCGATAATATCCACGGGAATGCCAATGTAGGCTGGGTGCTTTTCCCGGAGCATGGACAAGATCACCCGATCTACATGGTAGGGGGCATTGTCGAGATCACGCTGAGACCATCCGATCAAAGCAGCATCACACGATATATGCTGCGACATGTTGTAGTACGCACTGTACAAGTTACCACCAAGTGTGTGGTGCATCCACAGATGGTTGGCCTGTGCGGCCGAGGGAGGCATGCCGACAATGTGCAGCACAGGCAGCATTTCAGTGTAGGATCCAGCCACACCGTTCAGTGCTGATAGCTCTCCCACGCCAAATGTCGTGACAAGCACGGCGGGACGACCCGCGGATCTTGCATAACCATCAGCGGCGTATGAGGCATTCAGTTCATTCGCGCAGCCGACCCACTGGAGCTCGCTGCTATCCTCAATATGATCGAGCAGCTGCATGTTGTAGTCGCCTGGCAGGCCAAATACGTGCGTGACATGTAGCTCTTCCAGGCGTTTGACAATGTACTGACCCAGTTTCATGGTGGCAAGACGTACGATCCCGATAGGCTCGGCACATCGGATGGGTCCGGATGTCCACATCACGTGGTGTGCACAGACCAAGGGCGAAAATCCGCGCGCTCCCTCAACGTTCCGTCACGTGGAGCTCGTATTTTTTCAGTCTCACGAGCATGGGGCGCTCCAAGAGTAAGCGCAAGTCCGAGCCATCATTCGTGGTGGATACGCAGAGTGAAAATGTGCCAGAGAGTATAGGTATGACATCGAAGACAGCAGGCTCGTCCACATCAACAGCGACGGGCCTAGATCTTCCTGACCACGTGGAAATTGTCACACGCGATACCCCATCCATCGAACCGGTGCCGGCACAAGACGGCGAATATGAGCAGCTAGACGCCGATACGTCGCGGTACTATGATGCGGAGGCGAATGACGAGCGTAAGCGCAAGGGAATCTGCCCCGTGTGCGGTGAGGCGGGTCACGATAAAAAAAAGTGCCCTTACAAGCAATGTTTGGCCTGTGGCGCAGTCAACGAGCACACGACGCGCGACTGCCCCTTGAGTACGAGCTGCTTTCGGTGTGGCGGTGTAGGGCACCTTAGCAGAGACTGCCCCGCTCCGAGAACAGGCTCCAGGCGTCGAGTGTGTGAGCGATGTGGAAGCACTTCGCACCCAGAAACCACCTGCCACACCCTGTGGAGGCAATACACCTACTACACACCGGACGAGTACGACAAGGTCCGCGCCAAAAAGTATCGACACGAGCAGCGGAGGATGTCTGACACGCAAAAGCGTGAGAAGAGGCAGAATAAGGCCCGGCAGGCATGGGCCGCAACCCTAGTTCTGCCGGACAATGATGCAGGTCCCAGTGATGATACGGATGATGAACAACCCCATCCCTCGGCTCCTCGTGACTGGGATCCAGTGCGGCGCGTCTGCTACAACTGCGCAGCCGTGGGTCACCATTGGGGCGATGATTGTTTCTTACGACGCACGAATCCGACGCGACCGACCGGTGATCCGTCGCCATTTAGCGAGCTAATGGCTCATACGGGCCCCTTTCGTATGCAGCATCACGATACCATGCGCTCGCGGCGGCCGTCTGCGCCGCCTCCGCCCACGCGCACTCGGCACAGCCTGCCGAGTCGACCATCGCTCTTGGACGACATGCAAGATATGGATGAGCAATACTGGCTCTCACGGCACAAGAAGCTACGTGGCCAAGATGCAGCCCTATCAGACTTGGAAGACGACGCGCCCACGCAGCCCAAGCCGCCCAAGCGGCCGCACCGTGCTGGGCCGCGGGGCCGCGGCTCTCGTTTCCAACCGCGCTATCGTGGAGGGTATACGTAATGCCTCAGGGTGCGCGGCGCGCATGGATGCCGCATAGTCACGTGACAACGAGCCTGTCCGTGACGAGGTATGTGCATATTCTCCACGCTCCTGCATGGGATCGTACGTAGGCGCGTGGCTAAATAGCCCTGCGTTGAGAATTTCGTTTCCTTCCTCCCATACCTATGGCGACAGTGTCCGGCCTCTCCGCGCATACTTCAGCGGGCGCTAAGACAGCGGTGTGTGCTGCGATGGAAGACGAGCCCCCATCGCCATCGCTCGGCTCGCTGGAGACTCGTCGCGATGAAAACAAGGAGAACATCGCACCGATCCGGCAGGTCCCTGCCGCCATTCTTGCGGAGGAGCATGCGGTGCGAACACATGATGCGATTGCCATGCGTACACGCAGGCGCATGGCAGCTATGCCTGTCACACCTCCCTCGACGCCCAAAAAGCGGCGCGATCCGTCTGCGCAGTATACCACACCGACCAAGCGCAGCAAGACACTTGACACGCCACCGCCGACACCGACTTCCTCTGTATACGCGCAGGCGCGCGCACTCTTGCGCAAGGAAGTGCTTGTAGGCCGCAGCGCCGAGCGCTCCAAGCTGCACGAGTTTCTTGACACGAGCTTGCAGGGCAACTCGTCAGGATGTCTACACATTTCTGGTATGCCTGGCACAGGCAAAACGGCACTTGTGCGTGACGTGATGCGTGAACGGACGGATGAGCATATGTACATGAACTGCGTCGGTCTCTCGCACCCGCAAGAGGCCGCGCACCGCGTCGCAGCAGCTCTCAACGTGCCGGACGTATCGGCCCTGGAGTGCCTCAGTACATCGCGTCGCCACTCGCTCGTTGTGGTCCTAGATGAAATGGACTTGTGGCTACACACACACCGCGACATGCTGTACCGCATGTTCTGTCTCCCCAAGCTGCTGTATGCTCGCACCCAAGGCGCTGTGCGCCTCGCTTTGATCGGTATCGCCAACTCGCTCGATCTCACTGAGCAGTTTTTACCCGTACTTCGAAGTCAAGGCGTCTCGCCTAGTGTCTTGCACTTCTCGCCTATGCCAGCTGACGAGGTCCAGGCGCTGCTCGCAGCACGCCTGCATGATGTCCCAGGCGCCTTTACGCAGGCGGCACTCCAGCTCCTCGCCCGCAAACTCACCGCCTCTACCGGTGACATTCGCCGTGCACTGGACACATGTCGACAGGCACTCGACCTGGCCGAGGCGGACCAACGTGGAAGCGTGACGCCTACGCACATCTTGCGCGTCTTTTCCCAGATGGCGGGTCATGCGCAGGTCTCACGCGTTCGTGCGCTTGGCGTGCACGCCAAGCTTTTGCTGCTTGCCTGGATCATTTTGCAGCAGCATGCCGAGGCAGGTCTCGTTCGAAGGAGCGGCACGACTCGTGGTGATGGAGGCGTGAGTCTTTCGGACTTGGAGGCAGAATATACCCGCATGCTCGAGTACGACGCGGCATTCGTTACGCCCCTTGGTGGCTCTGAGCTGCTAGATGTGCTTGAGCGTCTTGAAGTGCAAGGTCTCGTGCGTATTTGGTCGGAAGCCGGCAGTAGTCAAGCCTCTTCTTCCTCTGTGCGCGTTTCCCCCAGTGCCAAGCGTGCTGCGGCCCGACAGATGCTCGCAACGAACCGGCGCATGGCGCCGACACTCGAGCGTGAATGCCTGGTGCGCGCGCTCACCACAGGCGCCACGTCACCTGCCGAGGCAGCTGACACTACCCACACACCCACCGTCGTGGATGCCATGACTCGGCTTCTCGAACGCGCGGACCTGGATATTGCGCGCCAGACCAAGTGGCGTGTGGATGAACAGGCGCGTGTACGCAAAGAAGAGTTGGGTGGTGGTCGTGGTGCGATAGCGGATATGTAGCAGACTATGTGTGTTGGGCCATGGCCAGGAGCTCGCGAGTGATGTCAGCCGACGATTTGTCTCCAAAGATAATCGTGCGTTCAGGCATATTGGTGAAGTGGACGATCATGCTCGGTGGCGCATTGTCTGGGTGCTCGACGTTCACCTGCAAGTCGGGGTTGTGATACACGAGTCGAGGAAGTTCCTGACGCAGAAACGACCTGGCGTAAGTAGAGACCACGTACCAGTCGCGCTTGTTCTCAAACTTGCGTGGAACACGCAGCTGCAGACTAGCTATAGCCTTCGGCAGCTTTCGCGCACCAGCGCCCGTCTCCAGTGCCGCGATCACACTCTGCAGCGACGCTGCGCGCCGTGATGGAGGCATGAGGGAAAGCGTTGTGGGATCCATCACGTGAGACGAGGAAGAAGCTGCGCCGCCGAGTGTGGAGGATTCCTCCCCAGCGGCCTCCATCTTGGCGTGTGACGCGTCGCATGGCCAAGACACAGGCACCCGAGTCGGCGGGCGGCGCGTCCTTCGACCCTGAGCCGGGTCGGCTCCTCAGTGACATGGCGCCGCAGCTTATGACACCGGCGATGATGAATGCCATCGCACGTGTCAGCTTGCAGACGAATTCCATGACGACAGCGCGTGATCCATTCCCGCTGCAGCGCAGTATCCTGCTGCTGGCACCTCGCTTTTCCATGGAAAACCCCGCAAGATCTCTTGCGCGCATAACGCACTCGATATGGCAGTTTTCAGGCATCGGTAAGTCAAGTGAGAGCAAGGGCCGCAAGCGCGAGCGGACGCCCATCACGTCGATGGACGTAGGTGTGCTTGAGGAGAGCCAGCGCATCCTGGCCAATGCCGATATTGACTTGGATGCGTCGTTGGATACATCCATTCTTGATGAAAATGCGTCGGATGTGGACGGCGTGCCTGTGTCGCTCTTCCGAGGCTATGAAGCCACCGTGCCACATGTGTCTTCTGGCAAGGCGAGGCGTCGTCAGATCCAGGCGTCTGAAGCGACACGCCGTCGCAAGCAGCCGCAAAACTTGCTCTCGCTTCACGAGCTCGAAGCACAAGATGACGAAATGTTGTCTGAGCGCCGCAACTTGGAGATCCGCCGGGCCCTGTATCATGCTGAGATTGTCAATATAGATGCGAAAATTGCCGCACTCGAAGCGACCAAGGCCTCCCTTCAGCAAAAACTCTTGGATGTGCGTGAAGAAGAGCTTGAATTGGATGATGAGCGGCAGGGTGTATCTGAGCTGCTAGAGTTGCAGCGTCACCGAAAGGCCATGCCTGGTGGCCGGGGACTGGATGCCAGTACGGTCGTGCCTTGCGCGGGAGGCAGTCGCTGGCGCAAAAGGCCTGTCTTTTTGCCGAGCGAGCACGATGAATTGCCTTCTGGTACCGCGTTCATGAGCATGCCACTGGAGGCGGGTCCTGTCACGGCCCTCGACTTCAGTGAGCCATACGGCACGCTCATTTCCGCCGCCTTGGACGATGCTGTTCGTGTATGGGATTTGTCGACTGGCGAAGACGTCGGTCGACTTCGTGGTCACACTGATACGGTCAAATGTCTACAAGTGGAAGACGAACTATGTGTGACTGGCTCGCTTGACAGCACGCTACGAGTTTGGGACTTGACGCGCGTGGATGCGTTTGAAGCGGCGTGTCAGGCACGTATGCAGGGGCAGGAGCCGCCGGACGAGTCGCCGGATCCGTGCGTGCGGGCTCTCGAGGGGCACAGCCGCGGTATTACGGCTCTCTACTTTGACCAAAAAAGTCTTGTGTCGGGCGCAGCGGACAAGACGCTGCGGCAGTGGGATCTCGAGACGAGTCAGTGTGTGCAGACCATGGATATTTTGTGGGCAATGTCGAATCCGAGCACCAGCGTTGATTTGCGTGTGCCGTCGTCAACTACTGTCCTAGATCCTCTGCATGGTGCAAACCAATATACCGGGCCGTTTTCATACCCACAACCGCCGTACGAAGATGGCACTTGGGAAATGTATACCGACTTTGTGGGTGGCATTCAATTCTGGGGCTATGCACTGGCAAGTGGTTCGGGCGACGGCGGAGTCCGACTCTGGGATCTGCGCACCGGTCAAGCACATCGCACATTGTTGGGCCACACGGCGCCTGTCACTTGCTTGCAATTTGACGACACGCACATCTTGACAGGCTCTCTGGACAAAACCATCCGAATTTGGGACCTGAGAACCGGGCATGTATGGGAAACGTTGCACTACAATTACCCTGTGACGGCGCTTCAATTCGACTCGCGCAAGATTGTCGCCGCAGCCGGCGCTCGCGGCGTTGATGTGTATAACCGGACGAGCGAAAAGCATAGTGCACTCGCGATCAACGGACACACTGCACCCGCTGAGCGGCTACGATACATGGATCGCTATGCCGTTACGGGCGGTCGCGATAGTTGTGTCAAGGTTTGGAGTTTGTAGCTATCAAGATTGAGTCCATACGTGACAAAACAGGACACCGAGACCGATGGCAAAAAGTAGGATACAAAGGTCGTCTACCAGGGAGCTTGCGAGCGATCCCATTGTCAACAGAGGCGTAAGTAACGACCGCACGCCTGGCGCATACATCGATACAACCGAGTCGAGCGTGCCAGGAAGCGAAACGGGCGCACGCTGCAGCATAGCGATGCGTACGCCCTGTAAACCCAATTCCATGGATACAAAGACCCAAAAGATCGGCCAAGCAGGCAGTTCCGCATCAAACCACGGACTTTCACCGGCCATTCCAAGGTATGGGCGTAGCCAATCTAGTGGTGTACGCAATGCGCCCCACGGAAAGACGGAGGGATCGTCTTTACTGAGCCAAGCAGTGATCGGGGTATATTCCCATGCCAGCGAGGCCCACTGCCTCATGAACGAGTCGCGCGAGAACTTGTCCATGGAATCCGTCGGAATGCTGCGACCAGTGAGTCCCGTATTGTGCGAGTGAGAAAAGATGGACGAGAACACAATATAAAACGCGAATACGAATACCAGGGTCGCCTGAACGAGTCGAATGCGTTGGACAGATCGATGCATGTGCGCAACCTCAGTAGTCTGAGCGGATGAAGCGCGCGATGCGCCAGCTGCATTAGCTGCACCTGCCACAGCGTCTGTTTGTAGACCCCGTCCCATCACCTGCTGCATCAGCGCTAGAGGATCTTTGGGCATAGTGCCACCTGGCGCTTCGTTGCTCATCCGCGCTTGTACGGCAGCTAACATAGAAGTAAACTGGTCGTTTTCTGTTTCCCCTTGCACCTGCGATGACTCAGTTATATCCTTCGAGCGGGTTGCGGTAGCAGTGGCATTCGAAACGATCGCAGGCGCTTCTTTGCTGTCTGAGGTGGGCATGCGAGGTGGTGTGACAGTTGAGGTATCTAAACCTTCATAGTCTTTCCCTCTGCCCGTATTGGTGATGCGCGAAAGTCGACTGCTGCCTTTTTCGAGGATTCGACGCTTTCGCTCTTCACGCTTCGCTGCTGCGACGTCCGTCATGGGGTGGTGGAGGAACGCAGCGCCGCACCATTCAGCGACGCCACGAATCATGTCACGTGTTATAATAGGTGGCTACGCGCCGGGAACGCGACTGGTTGCGCGTTGTTTATGATGACATGCGTGTGGCAGCGTGGCAACTCTGCAGCAGGCTGCATGCATGGTGTGGCCAACGACCGTTGACAACCCTCCGTTGTACACGACATCGTCCACGGCCCTTCTTCTTGGCACCTGTCCACGCCATGGCGGAGTCTACGGCAGCGCCTCGATTCGCGCCCAAGTCGGCGTCGGAAACATACCAAAAGTTGAGTCAGCTTGAGCATGTTCTCAGGCGTCCTGATACATATATTGGTAGTGTTGAGCGGCGTACCGAGACCATGTGGGTCTACGATGCCGCCAAAGAACGCATGGCATACCGCGATACAAGTTACGTTCCAGGCTTCTACAAGATCTTTGATGAGATTCTTGTGAATGCAGCAGACAACAAGGTGCGTGATCCCTCGATGGACACGCTCAAGGTGACAATCGATAAGGAATCTGGCACAATTTCTATATGGAACAATGGTCAGGGTATTCCCATCGAGATTCACGAAAAAGAGCAGGTGTATATTCCCGAGCTCATTTTCGGAAACTTGCTCACGTCATCGAATTACGATGATGACGAGGCCAAAATCACGGGTGGTCGTAACGGCTTCGGTGCGAAACTCACCAACATTTATTCCACAGAGTTTATCGTCGAAACCGCCGACAAGCAGCACGAGCTGAAATACAAACAAGTGTTCAGCAAACACATGCACGAGAAGGATAAGCCCAAGATCACAAAAAACTCGCGCAAAGAAGAGTACACATGCATCACCTTCAAGCCAGACCTGTCGCTCTTCCACATGGACTCCATCGATGCGGATACCGAAGCTTTGCTGATGAAGCGTGTGTACGACATGGCTGGTACGGTTCACGGCACAAAGGTCTTCCTCAACGGCGAGCGTCTCAAGATTCGCAACTTTAAACAGTACATGGAAATGTACGTTCAGGCGATCCAGGAGATCAGCGGCGTACCCAAAGGCGAGACGGATGAGACCGAAAATGGCGTGCCTGCGCCTCGTCCCACGATTGTATTTGACTCGTCCGAAGACCATGGACGCCTCTGGGAAGTGGGTTTTGCTGTGTCGGACGGTACGGCACGTCAGGTCTCGTTTGTTAACAATATTGCCACAATCAAGGGTGGTAAGCACGTCGACCACGTTGAACAGCAGATTGTCAACCGCATCATGGAACATGTCCAAAAAGGCAAAAAAGGTTCTGCTGTTAAGACCAACCAGATCCGTCAGCAGCTTTGGATCTTTGTCAATTGTCAGATTGTCAACCCCACATTTGATAGTCAGACGAAGGAGACGCTTACTCTCAAGCCGTCAGCCTTTGGCTCTAAGTGGGTTATGCCAGAAGATTTTGCGCGCAAAGTGCTCAAATCAGGTGTCATCGACAATGTGCAGTCCATTGCCCAGTTTTACCAAGACCGACAGCTTCAAACCACTGATGGGCGCAAGCGATCTCGAGTATCAGTCACGAAGCTGGAAGACGCCAACTGGGCGGGTACCAAGCGCAGCAGCGAATGCACGCTGATTCTCACTGAAGGTGACTCGGCCAAGGCACTAGCTGTGTCGGGTCTCAGTGAGGTGGGCCGCGATGCATACGGTGTATTTCCCTTGCGCGGAAAGTTGCTCAACGTGCGCGAGGCAACGCACGACCAAATCATGAAGAACACCGAAATCAAGAACATCAAAGAGATCCTGGGTCTGCAGCACGGTAAGGTTTATTCGTCGGTTGATGGACTGCGATACGGTAGTTTGATGATCATGACCGACCAGGACTTTGACGGCTCACACATCAAGGGCTTAATTATCAACTACCTCGATCACTTCTATCCATCCTTACTTAAGATTCCCAATTTCCTTGTTGAGTTTATTACACCGATCATCAAGGCTACCAAAGGTAGGGAAGTCAAGTCTTTCTTCACGATACCCGAATATGAGCAATGGAAGGAAAGCAGTGAAGGTGGTCGCGGATGGACGATCAAGTACTACAAGGGTTTGGGTACGTCCAAGGCGGAAGATATGAAGAACTATTTCCGCGACATGGATACGCACATGTTGTCGTTCGACACCATCCGCCCTGTAGATCACGACCTTGTCGACTTGGCCTTTAATAAGAAAAAGGCCGACGACCGTAAAGAGTGGCTCCGTCAATTCGTACCCGGAACGTACTTGGACCATCGCATCCGGAACATTCCTATCTCTGACTTTATCAACAAGGAACTGATTCTTTTTTCGATGGCTGACAATATCCGCTCGATTCCCAGTGTTGTGGATGGCCTAAAACCGGGGCAGCGCAAGGTTCTGTTCGGCTGCTTTAAGCGTAATCTCAAGACAGAAATCAAAGTCCAACAGCTTCAGGGTTATGTGTCAGAGCATACGGCGTATCACCATGGTGATCAGAGTTTGGTCATGACGATTGTCGGCCTTGCGCAGGACTACTGCGGCAGTAACAACGTGAACTTGCTGCTGCCCAACGGTCAGTTTGGTACTCGAAGCATGGGCGGTAAAGATGCAGCTAGTGCGCGTTACATTTTCACGGCAGTGCCACGCATTACGCGTCTGATGTTTCATCCAAAGGATGATGACCTCCTTAACTACCTGGATGATGATGGTCAGAGTATTGAGCCGGAGTGGTACGTTCCTGTTGTACCGCATGTGCTGCTCAACGGTGCTGAGGGAATAGGTACGGGCTGGAGTACCTTTGTACCGAATTACAATCCCCGGGACGTGGTGGAAAATCTGCGCCGCCGCATGGCTGGTGAAGAGTACGTGCCTATGACGCCATGGTATCGTGGCTTTGTCGGTACGATTGAGCATTCAGCGGCAGATCGATTCCGTGTTTCGGGCAATGCAACCCAACTGGATGAGCGAACGTGGGAAATCACAGAGCTTCCCGTGCGTGTATGGACCACGTCCTACAAGGAGTGGCTCGAGGAGCGTGTCGTGGGTAGCGATAAGACGCCATCAACACTACGTGAGTACAAAGAATACCACACGGATACGACTGTGCACTTTGTCGTGGAACTCAACTCGCGCGGAGAAGAAGAAATTGCTCGTGTGGGTCCCGAGGCATTCTT
>ERZ500990.401-NODE-401-length-15201-cov-4.201901_pt1 | contig 15201 bp, 10 predicted proteins | sample MGYA00248876_ERZ500990 | MGnify/ENA primary metagenome ERZ500990 (study PRJEB25958, sample SAMN03398517) | human skin metagenome | study: EMG produced TPA metagenomics assembly of the Human Skin Microbiome Metagenome (human skin metagenome) data set.
AAAATAACCTTAGCCGCCGTCGGCCCATAACGCGTTGGTGCTGTAGCGACGTCGTCGGCTGTAGAATTAAGACCCACGTAGTTGGGTAAACCAAAATTCGCGCATCGTTTGGTTTGTCGCATTTCCTCCTCAATTCGCTGAATGGCAAAAGCCACATCAAATGCTTCATGGAGATGCTCCTTGCTATAAGGCGTCAATTGAGCTTTCACATCGTAATGGTCGTTCCCATGCAGCGACGCAAGCAATGGTGAGTCCACCGAAACGTCTTTACTCAGCTGAGACCACGACTTCATGCGATACTGCAATAGTGGCACAGGAATAGATGAGGGCATGCTCTTCTTCGAATTGACCCAAGGGTGTTCAAAGAATTGTGTGATCGTCAATCGCTTGTTCGCATCCACGCATAAAAGTTTGCTCACGAGATCCTTAGCCTCATCGCTAATGTCGTCCCACCAAGGACTAAGGAAAGCATATTTTCCTTGTGATACTTTTTCAGAGAGAGCTTGAATAGATTCATCGTAGAAAGGTGGAAATCCACACAACAGCGTATACAAAACGCACCCGAGAGCCCACATATCCACACTGAGAGAATATTGATTGTTGCGAACGATTTCGGGAGCAGCATAACCCACAGTACCACACGGCGTTTTTGTCGCTTGTTGCCAGACAATCTTGCTGAGACCAAAGTCTGCAATCTTTATGCGGCCGATACCGCCGCCACCGACGCCAGGGATGAACTTTCCTTCATCCACCTTACTTTCTTCGTCGTATGGCTTACGATGAGACACATCGGAGGGCACGATATCAATTTGCTCAAACAGGAGATTTTCCGGTTTAATGTCGCGATGCACAATGCCGCATTCCGTATGCATGAATCGAATTCCCTCAGCTACTTGGCAGATGACATGCCGCGACAGCTCTTCGCTCAAGTAAGTGAGCTTGACTATTTGGTCAAATAGCTCGCCGCCATTGACCAGTTCCATAACCAAGAAGCAATATTCGGTCGTCTGGACAAAATCAAGCAGTTGCACAATGTTTTGGTGTCGCAACCGTCGCATGATCTGCACCTCTTGCAAGATGGACGCGAGTTCAGGCGAGCGATTTTGAGCTCGGACAGAGGGATTTAGAGCGTCTTGACTTTTGTCTTCAAAATGAATCACTTTGACTGCCACGTATGATCCTGTGACGCTATCAAAAGCTTTGTAAACCTCTGAGAATGTTCCGCTGCCCAGGACCTGAATGAGCTGGTATCTCGCTGGCAGCTCGTTATATGTCGGAATTCGACTCTTAGAAGCAGCTAATTGGGCTGCCGCGTCTTCATTTTGAGCACGATATAGTCGATCTGCAGCAGCTGGTGCGATCACTTTCGATTCTGTGTGTGTACTGCTCACGGTATTGTTAATTGTGGTCTGTTGCGGTTGTGGCACCGGTAGGATCGTGGGAATAGCAGTTGTATGAGCTACCATGGTGGGAATGGCTTGCTTGGAAAGAAAAGAAGTAGCATCAACTGCGCCCCCGCTCATGGTACTGTGAAGCGGCAAAGCTATACCGCCGACGCTCGTCAGCCAAAATTTTGAACAGCATTTCAAAAAATCCTTCCATTCCGGACTGGTTTCTTCTCGCTTATTGGAGGAACCCGAAGGCCGTCGCTTTGGCTACCCCTTTCCTGTCCAAAAATGACGGCCGAGCATTGGATGGAATTTGGTCATGCAGCACGGTCCGGCACCCGTGGCCCACACGTGGTGGCTTGATCGCTAGTACAGGTCTGGCGCGAGTTGCGTCTGGCGATGCAGCAGTATGCTAACTGTGTTTGAAACGCTGTGGTATGCATGTCTAGCATATACAGGCTTCATATTATATCGAAGATGGGTAGTATACTCGCGGACGCGCCATTTCATATTGGAGCAGCGTCGTAAAGCTGGTATCCCAGATTCGGATCATCGATCCCTCCCTGAAGCAGCTGCTGATGCAGCAGCTCGACGACAAATTGACTATGAAAAGCAACTCCAATCTTCAGATGACGTGTTCCGTCCGCATGTGAGCCGCTCAAAGACTCTGCACTCAAGCTTTGCTCCAGAGGCTGTATTTCGGCCTATTCCAGTGCCGGATGTCGAGCAAGAGGCCAAGACTTCAAGGGTCCCACCATTTGAGGACCCAGAAACATTTTACGGACCAACAGTACCACGCCGTCTACATTCTACACCTATTTCAGCTGCTAAGAAACGTATGGCAGATGAGATCTCCGAGGCTCCTGAGGTGGAACAGCGCCGTTCCACTGTGCCACGCCGCGTACGCCGAAAAGTGTCTGTTGAAGTACCCGATGTTCATGATGCAGAGGAAGCAGAAGCCATGGACGAAGAAGATGAGGAAAATGCATCTGAAGATGAGATCGAATCTTCTATGGATGAGGAGGACGTTTCTTATGATGATGATTCAGAGGATATGGACGAAGAAGAAACTGGGCAGGTTGAGTCACAACCGGCCTCTACCTCGATGAAACGTTCTGCCGACACAAGCGCAGACCATGCTCCTGGTGATGAGTGGACTGATGCGAATGGTCTTCGATGGTGCATTGGTGATGATGGTATACCCCGACGGGCCGTCATGCTTATCGAAATGCGACCCAAGTACTCCATGCCTAGGGACACTGTGCATCCTGATGCCCAGCTCCGTGTACCTACGTACGTTGAACGATTTCTGTCGCACGAAGAATATGAAGAGGCAAAGCGCAAAAAGCAACTAAGCTGGCAGCATGAACTTTCACACGCGAAAGGATCGTCTCCCTCGAGTTTTCAAAGCGATGACGTGGAAGACAGTCTAGCAAGCATGGTTGCCCGCCGCTCTCGCGGACAGGCATCTCGGAAGGGTGCGCACGACTTGCTCTTTAGTGATATGATGCGATCTCGCCGTCCAAATGCGTCCAATGCCGACGATTCCCCATCCAACATCTCTATGAGTGATGCCAGTTTTGATGATAGTGCATCGTTCTCTTCCTCTTTTCGCGCGGATCAAGCAGATTTGTCCGGCCGTCTGCGTCTCTCCCGCTCGACTGCCTCACCTATGCGAAGAGACGGATTTCCCTCTAAGTCTCTTCCTCTGCTCCAGCAGCGATACGCACGAATGTACGCCCCATCGCCCCTATCGTCACCTGCACGCAGGGCTCTGGATCCAGAGGCCAAGCGCAAGCGCGAAGAACGTCTGATGTCCAGGATACGCGACGAGCGCGAAAATTCGAGGCGATCCAATCAGAATTCGTAGTGAGCTCATGATACCAATACGACGCACTCGTTGCTCTCAGCATTGTATGTAAGAGCCTGTAGGGCCCAGGTGGGTTGAGTTGGTGCCTTGATGCGGCTCCATGTGGAGGAAGAATTGACTCGACCAACTCGACACCCATGAATGCCATGTACGGATCAGCTCGACGCATAGCCACGTCGGCTCGTTCGTATCCATATGGCCAGTCCATCTCTGCACCTTCCACAGCTTCTGCTAGTGATCAAGACGCTGCGGCGCTCGGTCGCTTTTTTTACCGAAACCGCAAGGTCAATGAATGGGCTAATCATCCAGCTCACCGCACAACGTTACGACAACTTATCTTGTTTGGCCGCTCAGCAAGGCGAAACAAGACACTTTTAATGCAGAGTGCCAACTACCTTCGCACTGAACTCACCATTCGTGTTGCGCATCGCCTCCGCGATATGCAGACGATTCCCTTTGTCGCCATGTCTAACGAGCAGCTGGACTCGATTTACCAATTCTACTGGCGCACGTTTGAAACGTTGCGTCGCATGAGCAAAATTGAAACCGATGAACAGAACGAGCATCTTATTCACGTTGTGACACAACTCTTGTCTGAACGAAAAAGCAAACTTGATTTGACAGCAAGTATTTGCCGTGAATGCATACACTATATGGAACCGGAGACTGTGGATTTATTCTTGGCTCGTATGCTTCGATCTCAAATTTCACGAGAAGTTCTGGCTAAGCAGCATATCGCGCTATCACACATGCAAGTGGTACCGGAATCCAGCAAGACACCGCATGTGGTCGGTATGATTGATACTCAGATTCGTGTTGCCTATTCAGTGGCTCAGAGCTTCAAGTTTGCCAAAGAAAGTCTGGCGCAAACATATGGATGGGACGTCGACGATGAGCGTATGCCTGGTCTTGAAATTTTGGGCGATACGACAATCGCATACTTACCAGCTCATTTGGAATTCATTGTTCAAGAGCTCCTCAAAGTATCTATGCAGGGCACCATGAATTTGCACCAGAAGGCGCGTCAAATACCACCGATCAAGATCCGTATTGTGGATAGTGGCTCAAAAGATGACGTGATTATCCGGATCTCGGATCGTGGCGGTGGCTTGAAATGCGTTCATTCTGGCAATCTATCCGACGTATACAATCAAGGATCCAACGTTATTCGTGCTCGCGGACCATCGCTCCTGCCAGGTGCGAACACAATCAAGCCCTGGAGCGCGAAGGAAGACACGCTGTTATGGTCGTTCCACAATCTTGGTAAGGAGCTTGAACGTATGAATATCCAACTTGATGCGCGGGCCACATTAGATCGCACACATATTTCCGCTGATGGAGCAGAAACACCTGATCCTTCATCCTCGTATCCGGGCGGTGATGGCTTGATGCGCTTGTCAGTATTGAACATGGACTCGAGGTCTGGCCTGCCCATCGTCCGATTGTACTCGGAACTATTTGGTGGCAAGCTAGATTTCCGTACGCTGGACGGGTATGGCACGGATATTTATCTTCGTCTCCCTAAGGACGGCACGAATAAGGAGCTACATGAATAGTTGGTCAGTAGTGCATCTAGTCCAGATCTGCAAATGAGTCACATGTGTACATACAATGCATGAATAGCAGTAGCAGACCACTCGCCACAAAAAACAGTGAAAGGTATCGGTTGGCTTGTCGGTTTCGCTCCTTAGCGCGACGCAGCTGCTGATTACCGCGCGTCACTTGCTCGCCGTGAGTACTTCCTTCGTCCAGCAAAGTGTCGACATGCTCATTTTGCTCCTCCAGATGTTGAACAATCTTCGTTTGAAGCGAAGATATGTCGTGGAGTTGTTGTTCTGCATGCTGAACCGCAAATAAATCCGCTTCTAGCGACTGAACCAAAGACGAAGCTTCTTCTTCAAACACTTGGAGTTGTTCTGAGCTTAGTTCATCCACGACATCCACACCTTTTCCACCCATAGCACCAATACTGCCCTTTAGATCTTCTTCTGATAAAACTGCGCCTTCTTGTGACGTCGTAGGTCGATTTGCGCTATCAGCGAGCTTTTCAAAGCGTTGGCGTTGCATGTCAACACGCCTCTGCTGTAAAGTCGCTTGGATCGAAGACGCTTGTGCGAGCTGCTCAGACAAGTATTGTGTTATGGCTTTGTGATGCAAACCAAGCATATTCGACGCGGCTTGACGTTGCAAAAGTACTTTACTTTTGAAGAGACCGAGTCCCGTTAGGCCACCCAGTCCGGCTTTCTCAAATGCACGCGATACAGCCTGCGAACGTACTCATAGTTAGCATGTCGACGTACACATTTCACCTCGTTCTAGCTCTTGAACTCTAGACAAGCACTGCTTGACCAAAAGCTTGACCTGAAAATCCACTTCGTCGCGCTCAGACTCTGTAAGAGACGATGCACCCTGCCAACGTGAGAAAGTATCCGATATGTCAATCTTTTCTTCTTCTAAATCCGTATTACGCCTATTTCTGGACGTAATATCCAAGTATGGACGTCGTATCATGGTCAAGAAAGCAAAAAGCGAGGATATATGTCGTTTCTAGGTGAGCGCAACACAAACGTACGATCACGTAGGCTTCACGTGTCCAGGAAGCAGCAGCTTCGAGTTGTTTGGATATTGCTGGATCGATAGGATTTTTCCTCTCGAGAGCTTGATGTTCTGAATACTCCTTTAAAAGTCCCACAAACGTGCTGGTCTCGTCTATCACAGGCGGCGGTCCATGGTGCCTCATGGTGGGGAGCCAAAATGGTGCGAGGCCTCCACATCATATCGGGGTCCAGATGTGTACTACAGGTCTACTTGTGGCGTCGACGTCGGCCTGTATATTTCGAGTCATGCGGCACATCCTGTTGCGAGAGTTAGAGTGCTGTAGACGTACCATCTTTCCACGCGAACGATTGATCTCTTTTTTGCGCTGGATAAATTGCCTGGAGGATTCGATCTTCTTGCTTTTCTTGTGTCGGTCTCTGCGCGTGTCATGGGCTTTGCGTGTTTCATGTAGAACAGTAGAGCCAGCCTTATCAAAGTCAAGTGGCGCTGGAAGCGTTTGTTTGACACCCTGTCCCTCTCCATTTGGACCCACGAGCATTTCACCACCGACCCAGAGAACCAAGTAAATTTTCTTGGCTTTGACCGAGTTGGGGTAATCCACCACTAGACCACCACCGAAACCAGCGCGTGTAGCTTGCGACATGATGAAGGTGACTTGATCGTCGCTCTCAGGGTAAAATTGAAATACACAACGCGCGCCGCGAGTCAATGAAGCATACAGGGTGGTGAAAAAGGAGCTGAGCCGAGCTGCTGGTGAGTTGTAGCTTGTATCCGCATTGCAAAGCCATTGAAGCACAGAAATACTGATGGCGCCGTCAAAGCTACCCGGGCGGAACATGCAGCCATGTCCTGCGTCCGCCAGTATCATGTCACCCTCGACATCTCGCTCCAAGCCGACGCTCAGCATACTTGGACTAATATCAAATCCGACCCATTCATGTCCAGATTCGGTTAGAATCTCGCCCGACAGACCAGAGCCACAGCCAATATCCATAATGAGAGCGGGATGCCGATGCTCAGGCAATGCAAGCAGCTCTATCGCCCGTAACGTCATCTCAGCTTGGATTTCTTGATTGCGAGTATTGGCGGTGTATTTTTGCGCCTCAGTATCATTGTAGTATATTTCAGGGGGTGCCTGATGCTCCGGTCGACTCATGATGAGAAGGCCCAACGGACGCAGGAGAAAACGCGGCTCAATGCACTAGACGTGTGGAGGTACAAGACTATCAAAGGGAAGGGAACGTCAGAAGCGAACAGCGTACATGCCACCCGACGTACGGTATGATGCATCTGCTTAATGACGCATTCCAGAGCTCGCGGCTTTAGCAGCAGGTCCTGGCTGTACTTTGCCTTGCTGAGGACGCCCGCCATTTTTGTCAGAGGAAGGTGGTGCTGGCGGTTCTTCCGCGGCTGGCATGGCAAAGAGGATCAACAGGGGCAGCAGGTAAATCCAGTACCGCTGAAGAAATTCGACTAAATTCTTTGGCTGCTCGCGTGTATTCTTTGATCCTTTTCCGTCCTTTCCCGAGGACTGAGCGGTCTCATTCGTGCTCGGTATGTGGACATGGCCTGACAATGTCTCTGGCAACATGAGACGAAGCTCAGTACTAAAAGACCTGGCATATATAGCAGGCATACCTTTGTTGGCGAAGATGGGACATGCATTCAAATCCATGTCCGTATCTTGTTCCACGGCATATACGACACCAGCGATAGCTAGCTTTGTTCCTGCATCTGACGGAATGCGCATCATATGCAGCTTGAGAGCATCTGGAAGTGATGCTCCTTCCTGCTGCACTTGCAATTGGCAGAGCTTCGTATAAGATACAAAGCCGTCGTCTGATAGAGCTTTTTCATACTCATCGTTCGGCAATTCGAACACATTTCCGGGAACAATCTTGACCTGGTACAAGGCATTTGAAGACGCTTCTTCGATAGTAAGATTATCATCAACGCCCTGGTACTTGACCTGAGGGCCCGCTTCGAGTGTCGCAGGCACTTGAATCAGAGCGCGAGGAGACCATGGACCAGACATAGATGAAGCGTCGGTGTAGTCGAGCACTCTGTGAAACATGGAGTATTCGGAGAGGCGCGCATCTGCGGCAGATGCAAGGACGCTGAATACACTCAGCGCACAAGTCACCAACGGCCACGATCGCATGGGGAGGATGAAAGGAGGACTCGCATTGCCATCACGTGCATTCTATGGGACCGCCCACCTTACTCCACAGCGAGCCAAGTCCTGTACAAATGGCGCGCCAGGTCCGGTGAGCCAGACTGAGTAAAGATCATGGCCAGATTGAACGCGGCTTCACGAGCCATATCGAATGTACCTTTCGATGCCTTGCTCGAAGCTCTTTGCAATACGCGTTCATATCGAGGGACGGCTAAGTGTACCAGGTTCAAGTGGTGATAGGCACGAGCAAAGTTGTAGTCCACTTCAGGTATATCGCCACGTAGCTCGGCGTAATGTGTGAACAATGCCATGCCCTGCATAATAGTGTGATTTCGATTGTCCACCTGTCGATTGGTGGATCGACCCAGACTTGCTACACCGCATAGTAGGCACAGCATGGGATCACTTTGCTGCAATGCCAAAGCCCGATACAGGTATCCCATAGCTGGCTGGAAGCTGTTGGCGCAAAGCATAAGGTAGCCGTAGAAGATTTCCCCAATCGGTGAGGACTTCGTAGGTGGTGTCTGAGCCTGAACTTTGCCGACGAGCTCATCATTCCCTATGCCCTTGTCATCCTCTTCGTCTACCCCCATCATCGTCCAGCGCCCTGTGCGCGGATTCACTTTGATAGGACCACCCGAGACGATCGTTTCATGCGTCCGCATGCGTCGCTGATATTGCTTTGTGTTTGTAGAGCTCACAAACGCATCTACGCCATAAAAACCGAGGCTGTTCGCCAGTGAGGATATGAGTCGAAGGGGTTCGTTGTGGAACTGATACGTCGTTGGCAGCCATCGCGCAATTTCGAATGCCCGCGTGGGGTCCCGAGCATACAGGGCACATGCTAGCCAACACAAATGCAGCGCTAACTTGCGTTCCTCGGAGGGCCACACTGTGTTGGATACCATGACGTGTCGAAACATGTCGTCGATCGTATCGTCTTCACCACCCATCTTGGCGAGGCCGATGCCGTATTTCATGAACAGCATCACCCAGTCGTCGAAATGGATCGTGCGGAAAGTCGTCTGCTCCGGCTCGAATCCATCTTCCATGGCGCTCTGAGCCACAGCTTCATCCACCATTTGATCGCGCAGCCGACTCAAAAGCTCCTCAGCGTGACTGTCTAGATCAGAGGGCTTTGAGCGTCGTGACCGGCGAGGACGGACGACACCACGATACTTGGTAAAGCGCTCCTTAGGAAATAAGAGCGACATGGACCGGAACGACTCGACCAGTCGCCCGGCGACTTGCATCCATTGACGGGTCGAGTCGAAACGCTGTTGCGTTGCCGAGTCTGCCGCCTTGGACGGCGGCCTGGACAAGGGGCCGTCTAAGAACACAAAGTCGCGATGCCAGAATCCATCGACAAACACTTGAGGCTCGAGAGCACACAACTGGATCCACGCCAGTCGCGTCTCTTCTTCACGCTGCTGCTCGAGACGTTGTCGTTCTGCAAAGGACAAGCCCGAGCGAGAGCTGCGCGATGGTGCAGATCCCGTTGGTAGGGTTTGCGAAGGTGCTGACTCATTGAAGAAGGACAGAGAGGGCCCCGCCTGGTCTTGAGGACCCGGTGCGTCTGGCTCGCTCGGCGCTTGCTTGTTCTCGCTGCGCGCCACAAGGACATCGTTCACGAGACGGAGGGCCTTTTCGCGCTCCCCGAGCTCTTCGTACACTTCTGCCAAGCTCAGTTTCACATCAAAGTAGGTTGGCTGCTCGGCTAAAATGGATTCATACACCTGTGCTGCTTCAGATGTCATCTCGAGGTATTGGTAGCACATGCCCATATGGAACCAAGCTTGTATGTCGTCCACCAATCCCTCCTCGATAAGCGGGCGATATGCCTCGAGTGCCTCGGCATAGAGCTGGTATTCAAAGTAGAATTCTGCCATCTCAAAGTACAGCACGGGAAAGTCATACGGATCTGCTTCATCCATAAGCACACTGAAATGGCGCTTTCCTTCCTCTGTATCACGGAGCATGAATCGTGCCTTCCCGAGTCGAAGTCGGACTTCCCGATCCAGCTCGTAAGGCTGGTCATTCTCTCCTTCGTCCAGCTCAAGATCATTTTGGGCATCATCGACGCGATCTTCACGAATCTGGCCCCGCATCCATCGAATGGTCTGCTTGATGACTAGAATGACTTGGAGCGGTCGGTTTAGCAAAAGCAGCAAGTCTGCGAGAGTGACGAGCTCATTCAAAGTGAACTGGACGCTAGCTTCGGCAGCGGGCATGCTCTCTGCCAGCGCGGGGTCGATATTCGGATCTGGCCGACCATGCAAGCTCTCCTGGCGCATGTTTTCCAAAATCTCGACGCCAGTTTCATAGTCACCGGCAGACACGAGCAAGGGAATCAGCTCGCGAAGCACTTCAGCATCGTAGGGCCTCAGCTTCAAAACAGCCAGGAATGCATCGATAGCCGCACGTAGACGGCCTGAGTCCTTGAGCATGACAGCTCGATCCCAAATTGCATCGATGTCGTATCTGTTTTTCTTGATGGCTTGTTGAAGACAGTAGATAGACTGCTGAAACAAGCCACGCTCGCGACTACGGCGGGCGAGAGACTTCCATTCATCTGATGCATTCGACGTCAAGTGCGCACCGACGATACGGCACTGAATTGATTTTTCCTCTTCGCCCAGTTCTTCGAAGCACATACCCAGTGTGTACCAGGCACCCGCCACCGTGGGCTCGATACGGATGACTTCTTCCAGCTGCTGGATCGCCATGGGTAGATTGGCTTCCACATAAGAGATATTGGCCTGCGCAAGAAGTGCCTTGACTTCGGATGAGAGCGCCTGTTCCCGAATACGTGTGGTTTTATTCTTGCGTGTGTACCCATTGACGTCACGCAGCTCATGGTGAAACGACTCCATCTCTGCTTCCATGGACTGCTTCCATGCCGAGCTGCTTCGTGCGGCGGCGCCCTTAGAGGCAGTGCCCTTTTCCGCACCTGGCTCATCTCGGAACGCGCGAATCAGTCGGGTAAAGTCTTCTTGCGCAATATCAGCCTCTTCGTCGTTGTCAGTCACGGACGGTGGCGCCTCTTGCACGTATTCATCCTCATCGTCACTCGGCTCGTACTCGTCGAAAGCTGATGATCCGCTACCCTCACTGTCCCAATCGCTGCCCACATCCTCTGGCGGTGGCGGTGGCGAGCGCAACGCTTGTGGTCGAGAGCCGCCAGCCATGGCCCCACAGGTGGAGTGAACGCGTACGTGGAGGGTCGTTCGTGAGCGTCGCGCTGCCACGGCTGCCGGCGCTCTCGGTCCACCACCTCCACATGTCGGCCGAACTGGGTGGGGCCACCGCAACCTCCCTCTCCTCCGTACCACCGCGCCGCCCGAGGATGGTAGAGCCGGCGCCGGAACTCGGGGCGACGCGCTCCAAGGTTGCATACTATTACGACAATGATGTGGGAAATTTTTCGTATGGGTTTGGGCACCCTATGAAGCCGCACCGTATGCGCATGGCTCATAGCCTGATATTAAACTATGGACTGGACAAGTATATGCAAATACTGCGACCGCCCCGGGCCTCGCGGCACCAAATGACCAAGTTTCATACGGACGAGTACATTGATTTCTTGAGCCGTGTATCGCCGGATAATGCCCAGGAGCTCACGGGCGATGGCACTCGGTATCTGATCGGGGAGGACTGTCCGGCGTTTGATGGTCTGTTTGAGTTCTGCTCGATATCATGTGGTGGCTCGATTGCCGGCGCGAACAAGCTTCGTGAAGGCTCTGCGGATGTGGTCATCAACTGGTCGGGTGGTCTGCATCATGCGAAGAAGCGCGAAGCCAGTGGTTTTTGCTATACCAACGACATTGTCCTGGCCATTCTTGAGCTGTTGCGCACGTATTCTCGTGTTTTGTATATTGACATTGACGTGCATCACGGAGATGGTGTGGAAGAGGCGTTTTATACGACGGATCGGGTGATGACGTGCTCGTTCCACAAGTTTGGTGACTTTTTCCCCGGGACCGGTGATGTGCGAGATGTGGGCATGAAAAAAGGCAAATCCTACGCCGTCAACGTGCCGCTTCGTGATGGAATTGATGCCGATACGTTTGCCTCTATATTCCGTCCGGTGATTCAGCACATTATGGACTGGTTCCGCCCGGCCGCCGTCATTCTGCAGTGTGGCGCAGACTCGCTCGCTGGCGACAAGCTGGGGTGCTTTAATCTCAGCATGCGCGGCCATGCCAACTGCGTCGAGTTTGTTCGGTCTTTTGGCGTCCCGATGATGTGTGTCGGTGGCGGTGGGTATACGATACGCAACGTGGCGCGTACGTGGACGTACGAGACGGGTCTGCTACTGGGCAAGAAGCTGGGTGCCGATCTGCCGTTCAACGAGTACATCCAGTACTTTGGCCCAGAGTACAAGCTGGACGTGCTGCCTACGAGTATGGACAATTTAAATACGCCGGAGTATTTGGAGGGCTTACGCACGCGCATCATCGATAATCTTCGGTCGATGCCGTTCGCTCCCAGTGTGCAGATGCACCATGCACCTCGTGCATCGCCCTTTGCTGGTGACGACGGGGCCATGTCTGAGGACGAAGACTCCGACTTGGACGAGCGCATTACGCAGCGACTCCGTGACCGACACACGCAGGCTTTTGGTGATGAGCTGAGTGACGACGAGGACGAGCCGAACGTGGTCGCTGCCTTTGAGGCAGACATGGCCATGATGCAGGCAGCACGTCCCTTGCCTGCGTCATGGGCTCCCATGCCGATGTCGATGCCGATGAGCGGTGCGCCGCCGCCGGCCATGCTCCCATTCCCGCACGCCTAAGGGGCGCTGCGTTCGCGCCACGCGCGAATGCCCTGATCAAAGGTGGCGCGGTCGAGGCCCTGCGTGCCGACGAGCACAAACTTGACACCCAGCTTGGACTCGACTTCCGCTGCGACGTAAGACTGGCATCACGTACCGTTGCGGTGTTCATCATCAAAAAAGACTGGTCACTTGGTAAGTGGCATGCATGTAGTTTACATACGCATATCTTGGAATGGAATCCCAGAAAGCTGTGCCAGGCGTCGAAAGTGCGCCACTTTCGAGCCTGGATAAATCTCCATGTAGTCAAAGAGGGACAGGGCCGACACGGGCGGCGCCTGCGGCGCCTGTGGCGTGATCATCAAGCCCGCGAGAGCCTGCTTGGCGACTGTAGGTGCATGTGTGCGCGACGCAGCGCCAATCTTCACGCCGTTCTGCCGAAGCAGAAACAGAATCTCCCTGCCGTGAGTGGCGCGGCACGTACGGGACCGGATCGTAGAACGACAGAGGCTGTCCGCCCCTGGGCGTGAGCGCGCATCGCACGTACCTGTCTACCACTTGATTGATGTGCTGCGTACGCTTGAGCGGTGGATCGACGTGCGTGTCTACCCACAGGGGCCATAGCGTATAGTCCAAGTCGAATACGACCAGTCGGGGCCAACGTGCCTCCATGGCGCACAGGTAAGCGACGCGCGCGCTTCGCTCCGCTCGTAGGAGCTTCTCCACCACTGCGTTTCGTGGTGGGTGATGAGTCGACCGGCCGATCGGGCCGCGCCGGCGTTTTATGAAGAGGCGTATGCACGCGCAAGCTCGTCGGTCGCGCGGATTCGCGATGGACTCCCGTCGTTCCCGATGCCTGAGCTGCGCGTCCAGCGCGTCGGGCAGCTGGATGCGAATCTGCTGGATCAAGAGCTGGCCGATTTATTGGCGCAACCGGTCACGGCCGCGTTGCGCAGAGCATCGCCTTCGCTCGAGAGGCGCTATGCAGCCGAGATCCGCATGATGCTCCGGCTCATTTTGTACAAGTTCAGTATCTATGACCGACGTGCTTCGTATGGCGCCATGCTCCAGAACCTCCAGTACCGCAATGAGTGGGCCGCTCCCACTACGCGAGATGCGCCGCTGTCGCGCATGCAACTCGCGCTATATCCGCTGTGCTCGATTATCGCGCCGTACTCGCTTGCCAAGGCGCATGCCTACATGTCCGCGCACCAGTATGACCAGGCGCCTCGAGAGAGTGCGGCGTTTGTGGCCTATGCCCTGTGGCGGCACGGGCAGCGGCTCTGGAACCTGGCTTCCTTGGTCAACTTTGGCCTGTTTCTGTGGAATGGCAAGTACCGCACCATCACCGACCGCCTCCTCGGTATGCGGCTTGTGTACGCGAACCGCGCGCTGCACCGCCATGTGTCGTTCGAGTTCTTGAACCGACAGCTCGTGTGGAATGCCCTGACGGAGTTTTTGCTGTTTCTACTGCCCCTCGTTCGGCCACAGCGTGTCTTGCGGCGCATCGCGCAGCTGCCGTCGCATCCCGCGGTGCTGGGCATCGTGTACGATGTGCTTCCCCGCAGTGTGTCGCGGCGCATGGGCTTGCAGGTGGACGAGAGTGACGGCCAAGTCCGTATGGCGCGCTGGATCAAGAGCCAGCGGCTCGGGCGATACTGGTACCTTCCCGATGAATGCTGCCCGCTGTGCTTTGAGCGCCTGGAACGAGAGGCGGGCGTGTACACAGACACGCCGCTCTCGCCGCCGCCCCTCCGGTCGGCCGCTATACCTGATAACGGTCGTTCGATGCCACAGCCTAGCGAGACGCACTCGGCCGCGTCTCAGCCCCGTCGGCGCCTCGATCAGCGTGCCGAGACTGTCGCCGACGAAAAGGCCGCGCATCGTGCCGAGCGCCTAGCTGCGCGCCGCGCGGCTCGTCATGGCGTGACAGCTGCGCCCGGTGCGACGCGTCCCACGCTGCACGACACGTCGCCCATGGGCATCAAGTACATGGATGCCCTGATAGTGACGCCATACCGCACACTTCCCTGCGCCACCTATGATCATGCGTGCCAGTACTGCTACGTATGCATTGCCGAGACGCTCTGCGACGAAAACGTGCAGCTGGATCTCCAGCAGGTCGGTGGCTGGCCGTGTCTTCGGTGCGGCGAGTATGTATGGGGAGCTGAGCGCGTGCCTACATAGGGTATCTAGTCGCTACCTTCCTCGTCCGAGGCCTGCATGTCTAGTGTGGGCATGGCCTCTTCCTCGTCGTCGTCGTCGTCGACCGTGCCGTTGGCGGATGCGAGCGGCGCGGCGGGCAGCGGCGGTGCCGGCGTCGAAGCCTCGGGCGGAGCAGAGAAGGTGGGCGCGGATGCCGGTGCTGGAGCAGGAGCCGTTGCTGGTGCTGGTGCTGGTGCTGGTGCTGGTGCTGGTGCTGGTGCTGGTGCTA
>ERZ500990.403-NODE-403-length-15118-cov-4.064330_pt1 | contig 15118 bp, 11 predicted proteins | sample MGYA00248876_ERZ500990 | MGnify/ENA primary metagenome ERZ500990 (study PRJEB25958, sample SAMN03398517) | human skin metagenome | study: EMG produced TPA metagenomics assembly of the Human Skin Microbiome Metagenome (human skin metagenome) data set.
TTTGCCTCGTAGTATGCGTGGTTCTGCCGCTTCTTCTCATGCGCCGCACACATTTGATCCATTCCACCCCCGCGAACGAGCTGGACCGCGTGCCAATATCCCGTGCGGCATACGCGCGCCACATTCTCTTGGCGGGCGACGTGTGGTCATCACTTGGGATGCATGCTGTGCTTGGAATGTTCACTGTGTTCATCTATGCAAGCACAGCCGTGTGTCTGCAAGGCACACAGAAGACCGCATTGTCGCCCATTCGCTATGTCGATGTAAACCAAGCATACTATGTGAACGAGACCTTCCTTGTCACCACGGCTTCTGCTGCCTGCTTAGGTAGTTTGTATGCGGCATGCTCTATGCTTTGCTTCAAAGGTGCACGACGTGGCGTGCCACCCTTTGATGCACGTCATCTCGGCATGCCTTTGTATGTGCATGCCATGGACGCATTGTCGTCCCATATTGTGCGGACACTGCCCGTCTTGTGTGTATGGCCTGTCTTTTTTTGTGTATATGCCATGGTGCGTGATTCATTCTGGACGACGGTCCTGCGCATCACAGGCGTTGATACCGTGGTCCGGCAAGCCATCGTGCCATCATTCCGCGTGCCATTCCACGCTTGGTCCATGTTCGCATCGGCTGTGCCAGTGCTGGTGCTGATGATGGTGCTTATGGAGGTCATTCACACTCTCTTTGACGTCTATTGGACACACCCACTTCCTTCCATCGTGTCTGCGTACAAAGATCCCATCACAGCGCTTCTGGGTGGCCTGACCGACAATCATACTTTCTTTTCTACACACGCCTTCGCTGAGCTCACTCGACTCGCGAAGCATGACAAGGCATTCCGCCTAGCTGTCTACGATGATGTGCAACGCTTGCATGGCCGTCCTGTTGCGTTCCCTGCGATCTCACAGGCGTGCATTCGAGCGCTGGATGCACTCGCTCCTGCTCCGGAAGCGAAGATCAACAGCGCAGCACAACAGCCTTTACCAAGCGCGAAGGCATCTGGCTTGGCGACTGCTAATACTGACACCGCCGCCGCCGCCGCCGCCGCCGCCGCTGCTGCTGCTGCTTCCAAAGCTTCCAAAGCTTCTCGTTCGCCGCCCCCCACGTCCTTGTCGTCTTCGCGCTTCAACGTCTGGCAGACGCTGGCGTCTCGGCCCGCGAGCACTTCATCCTCTGCAAAGACGTCGAATCCAGACGCTTCCAGCGCCTCTTCCAAGCCGCTGACATCGGCACCCCCAACCTCCGCGCCATCAGCCGCATTCCTCGGAAAGTCTTTTGCTCAGACAGTATGGAAATGGATCCCATCCGAGGCCAAGCATGTGCTTTTCCCCCATACGATCCACGCAGCTTTGTTTGCGCCCGAGTCCACGCTTCTGTTGGACACTACGCTGTACCTCGATGCGCCGCGCGCTTGCTTCGCTGCGATGGCTATGGAGTCTATGGTGCTGGCATCCCTGACCGAGGACAAGTATGGCAGTGTGCAGCACCAAGTCCAGGGATTGGTCGAGGCACTCTCTCGTGCGCATACGCGCATGGAGCGCGTGCGGCAATCGGCAGAAAGCTTGGCCGTCCATGCCGATAGCCAGCACGTTCGCGACATGTCTGTCTGGCGCGGCGCGCTCGCCGACGCTGGGTCAGACGCAGCAGCGACCTTTGGCCCTGCATTTGCACCTTTCTTCACCGAAATGCAGATGGCCTGGAGTGCGTACATGTGTTTAGACTCGGCTCTCTCAAGGGCGACACGCCGCATCACCGAGACCTTTGCTGCCTTCAAGTGACCCAAGAGCCCGTTTGGAACTGGCTGCACGTCGAAGCACGTCCACAGAGACGAGGTGAGGTGATGTGTGCCTTTGGTATGGACGCCCTATCTCAAGCAAATACAATGCGCTGGCCAACGACTTGGAGCACATTCAACGAACTGTACTCTTGCAGTGTGTCATGCAGCTGGTCTTCGACCCAGCCTGCAGCTAGGACGCGTGCACGCACATCCGCCAGCACAAGCTCGCCCAGCCCCGACGCATTCGCATGCGCAGGATCTTCCTGGCCTGCATGCACGGCCATTTCTCGCAAGAGACGAAAGATTCGCGAGACATAGCTCTGGTCATGGCCCAGATCGCCGCGGTGCCGAGCCGACGTGTACAGCGACGCTTTACTGACATCCATGAGACGCAACGCCTCTTCGACGTCGCCGATCTCGACCATGTCAGCAAAGCGCAGGCGTGCAAGCGCCTGTGACAGCCGCACAATGCCCAGCAGCGTGCGGGCAGACGTGTAGGTGAATGCTTCGTCGCGCTCCTCGTCCTGTTTGTGCTGTGCACGCATTTGCACGTATGCATTCACCACATAGTCCGACACACTGCGTGGGATCACGGGCCGGCACTGCCGCGCAGCAGCAATAAAGTGGCGCAGCAGGTGCGGCGGCACCACATCCTGCGCCTGCACAGGCGGCGCACTGTACATATGGACATACGTGACGTGCTGAGCGAGCCGCTCGTCGTCGTCACGGGAGGGCGAGTCAAGAATCAGATACAGAATGTCGAATCGGCTCAGGAGGGCGGCTGGCAAGTTGATATTGTCGACGGGCGAAACGCGTGGGTTGTATCGGCCATACAGCGGGTTGGCAGCTGCGAGGATCGATGTGCGTGCATTGAGCGTCGTGTTGATGCCCGCCTTCGAGATAGAGATGGTCTGCTGCTCCATGACCTCGTGGATCGCCGTCCGGTCGGCGTCTTCCATCTTGTCAAACTCGTCAATGCAGGCGATGCCGTTGTCCGCAAGAACAAGTGCGCCGCCTTCGAGCACCATCTCGTCCGTGACGGGGTCCCGCAGCACGGCGGCGGTCAAACCGGCGCCGGACGACCCACGCCCTGTCGTGTACAGCCCACGGGGCGCGACCTTCGCAATATACTTGAGCAGCTGCGACTTGGCCACACCAGGATCCCCCATGAGACAGACATTCAAGTCGCCACGAATCTTGAGGCCATCGCCCATCGTCTTGTTGCATCCGCCCACGAGCAGGAGCAGCAGCACCTTTTTGATGTCTTCATGGCCGTAGATCTCCGGCGCAATGCTCGATGCGAGTCGATGGTACAAGGACGGGTCCGAGCGCAATTCAGCTAGTTCCGCCTCCATCTCTGGCGTCGGCTCCATAGCCTCGTATGTCTTTTTCAGCTGGTGGATCGACTGTGCTTCCAGATACGTGTCAGTGAGCAGGCCAGCACGGATGCCTCGGAAGCCTGTGTATGGCAGCGGCAGGAATATGCCGCCCAGCTGCACAATGTCGCCGGGACTGACCTGCCGTGTGAGCCGCCCGTACAGGTGCACATTCATCGTGCGCGGAATATGCCCCACCGGCACCTGGTCGGTCATCTCCTGGATCCGGATCTCTTGGTAGGCGAGAAACTTGCTCGCTCTGGCCTGCGGATACAGCGGGGCCCGTGTCCTGTTGGTCACGCACACCCGACTCGTGCAAAAGGTCAAGGGCATGTACTGCTGTCCGGTGACCTCCTGAAACACCTCGGCACCGCATACATCGCATGCGTACGCATCGACGAGAATCGACGGCTTCACATCGGAGATGCGTGTGACAATCCCGCGCACGCTCAAGAGCTTTCCAAGATGTGCGCCGCGAATCGCTCGTACGGGCAGGGACGCCGTGCGCGAAGGCGGGCGGAAATACAGCATGTAGCGGCGAAGAAGGGTGGGAGGAAATACCTCTGCTACTTCGCCCATGCTCTCCTCCTGTTGCTCGTTCATGGCATTGCGCTCCAGGCGCTGGTGCCGAATGACATCCAACACGTCGTCCTTCTCGGAAATGTCCCGGTCCGGATCAGGCATCATGCGGTCAATCACTTCACAGAACAAATTCAGATAGCGCTTGGTGTTGGACTGGATTGCGACGAGCAACGTGCCTCCGATAAACTGTCCAGATGCGGAGCGATACTGTGGAAGGGAGTGCATATGTAAGTGATGGATGTCACAGACCTAACGTCATGCGGCACACGTACCTGAGCGACATCGTCTAGATCAATGACGAGCATCTCTTGATCGCGATTGGCTATCCGTTGCTGTGCAGGGAATCGTGTGAGTATCAATGGTTTTGCACTCGCTACCACGCCCATCCCAGTGCCTCATCTTCCCCTGACGTATGGGGCCACGAGCGCGGCGCGGTTGGGGCATGCATACGTACCAGCTGCACCATGTATTTGTTTACGACGGCGTCCTGCGCCATGTCGGTGTTTTCGTACAGAGCATCAATCTCCATGGCACCTGCATCTGTTTCGCGTGCTAGTGCTGCCTCAGGCGACTCGTCCGGCATGTATGATGCATGCTGCGTACCAACATCGGCTAAAGATGGCACCTGGGCAAGCGATGCCTTGAAGTGTTCGAGAAAGTCTTGAATCTTGTCTCGTTCCTCATCATAGTTGACTGGCACATTGATTACGGGCAGGATCGGGCCCTGATTCCCGCTCATAGTATGCGTGGTATACCAAAGTGCGGTGACGGACCGGCCTGGTCTCTCCAGGCCAACGTGGATGTGTGATCGACAACGATGTTAACAACGACTTCCACAACGCGTGGCGCACGTGTGTTCCGCAATGGCGAGACAGATGTGTGCGCAATATTTGGGTCGTATTTTGGCCCCTGACGTCGCCTGCACTATGAATTCTCCACCGGCTAGCTAGCAGCCCGGACGCCACAACAAAAAAAATTCATCCGAGATGGGGACAAATTCCACAAGAAGGAAACGATAAAAACAGATGCGCCAAGGGGGAATCGAACCCCCGGCACAGCTAATCCATCGCTTGCATGGCAAAGCTGTATTTTACCACTAAACCATTGGCGCTAGCTCACAACAAAACGTAGGTATGCATACAATTTAATATCCAATCTGATGGTCACTCACTCGACGCGTGAAGCCTGAGGAAGCATCGCTCGGTCGCGTACTACCGGCGCTGTGGATGTAGGTTCATGGCTCACGCGGGATTCTTTGCACACATCGTTGTTCCTATCATGCAGAACTATTTTTTTTCGTGCGCGTCCCAATCACGCTCATACTCACGCACGATTTCGAGACCTGGAAGCTCGCCTGCGACCGTGCCGTACAGAGCGTCACGCACTTGCGCACTTCGGAGCGACAGTTCGTCCTGAGCATATAGATCGCCATGTCCAGCGGTGTCACGGGCGCGGCGCGTCGGGTATGCAGATGGCGGCTTGACAAAGTGTGCACGCAAACCGTCTGAGTCATGCGCTTGTCGATGCCGTGGCGGCAGCGACGTGGACATTTTGCTCAAGAACGAGCTTGGCAGGCCAGCATTCTCGTAAGTGTCCATCTCGCTAAGTGTGTCACGGCGCGCTGTATGCCATGCCTCACGCTGATGATGCATAAGTTCATGCGTGTTGGAGCATTGTACGAAAGAGCGGCCAGACCGGTGGTTCAGGAACGGCCCCAAGATACTTTCGGCGACTTCGTCCCGTAGCTCCTGATCCTTGTCTCCCGCGACATCTGTGCGGTAGAAAGCAGGTGTGATGTGATATAGTGAAATGGCATGTCGCAAGTCTTCATCTTTCTGTCGCTTTACTTGCCGCCGCGTGCGTCGCGATACACTGACGCAGGCAGTCGTATGGATGGCATGCGTGTGGCAAGGCGTCCGCGATGCAAGCGGCACCAGCGCCACTGCTCTGTGATACATCATGAGGCAGAGATCGTACGGTACTCTTGACTCTGCCAGAGAGCAACAATAGAGTTTGCGACTGAAAGAAGCAAAGACCAAAACGAACGCTGCTAGTAGCTGTTGCTCTTGCTGCTGCTGCTGCTGCTGCTGCTCCTTTTCTTGTCGCTCGTGGTCTATGACGACGCAAACGCTCGCGACGAGACGACCGGCTCAAATCACGTGATACATCTTCCTCACGCGTTGAGGTGGATGCACGCGAGCCTTGAGACTGAGCAAGTGAATGCGTGAGTGGGTGGATGGGTGGCTGGGTGATTGTGTGTTGGAAACAAAATGGGCTTTGTTCACGATACTTCTACACACAGACACATACAGTCACACACACGCACACACACGCACACACACATACAGTTTGGGCGAGTCTCGAAGTCTTTGTGGTATTGAGATAAAACAGCGAGTCTATTCCTCAAGGCTATTTGCTGGGCATCGTTTTGAATATGTCAGTGTCGCAGCGTCCATTGCCGCAGCCATCAGGCTCGTTCGCTGCGTCGTCGCCCAGTGCCTATGATTTGTTTCATCGCGGCCATAAGCCAGTACGCCGGACTTTGCCACAAGCGGAAGCCACAGAAGAATTAGGAGCACATCGTTTCGGTGGACATGCTGAGGAGGACTTGCCACCACCTGTGCCACCCAAGCCGGAGAAATCACACGAGAGGCCACGAGCACCGGTGCTTCCACACATGGATTTCCACGAGCACACAACATCGCCTAACAGAGAAACAGCGTCACCATCCTTCAAGATCCCACGCAAAAGACCATTACTACCGTTTCCAGCAATGGATACGTCGCCAACAACCACACCTACATCTTCGCCGCATCGACCGCTCCCTTCTGTGCGCCATGGGGCACGTCCATTGCCTGTGCCTGGCGCAAGTCACGTACCTATGAGCATGGGCTGGGCGGCAGGTCCTCCTGATAGCCCATCGCGGCCATGGTCAATGTATTCATTCCCACCAGCGCCAGCGCAAGTACAAGCACAAGAACAAGTGCCAGTTGCCCCGTGGCCATCAACACCTCCGCCAGCGCACCACTTGCCTCTTTCACAACCACCACCGTTACCGCCGCGGTCTGTGCCGCCGAAACCATCATCGCTTGAGCGAGTTGACTCGCCACCGCCATCTTTGCCTGTCGATTCCCCACGACGAGCTATGCCAGTGGCCACGGCCGCCACTCCTGCAGGAACAACACTGTCTGCATGCTCACAGCCTCCAGCCTCGGAGGCCACCGGGTCGTTGAAGCTGACGCCATCGACATCCACTCCGTCTGGATCAGCTACGTCCGCATGCTCTGCTATAAAGCCATCGGCATCGGCTCCTTCGTCTTCCAGCACGTTGTCAACTGCGCCCCCTCAACATGGCGAGCATGACAGTTCACGCACACATCCCTCTCTGCCTGAACACACGAGCGACGTGGTCCCTGCCAATGCAGCGGCGTCCTCGGCCTCCTCTGCTAAGCCGCCGATCCCGCTGATCATGCTGGATGGTCACGTCATGACAGACGATATGATGGACCCAAGCTCACCTGACGTCTCGCACAATGTCGCAACAAGTGACGAGATGCCGGCGCCACAGCATGCATCGAGCTCGTCTGCCGCAGATCGGGAAACGACGCATGGTCCCTACATTTCTGAGGGCATTCACTCCATGTGCCATCGCTGTGGGCGCTGGATTGGTGGTTACATGGTACATGCAATGGGCCATGCATGGCATGCGCGGTGTTTCACATGTGCACATTGCCAAACGCCCTTGGAGCACGTATCGTTCTATGAGCATGATGGCGAGCCGTACTGTCACTTGGATTTCCACGAATTATTCTCGCGCCGCTGCTACCACTGCCAGACGCCAATTGTCGATGAAAGATTCGTGACGGTCGATGCGTTTGGTGATGTGCGCTCGTATCATGAAGCCCACTTTTTCTGTGCGCAGTGTGGCGATCCATTTGTGGAGCAGAAAGACAGCGATGAAAGCACCACGTCCGAGTGCAGTCGGCCGTTCTTTGTGCATGGTCGGCATGCATACTGCGAGTCGTGTCACCGGCCGCGATGCCAAGCATGCAAGAAGCCTGTGGGTGACGAACATGTCCAGGCACTTCGTGCTGTGTGGCATCCCGAGTGCTTCGTGTGCACGCGATGCCGAAAACCGTGTCAAGGTGCGACGTTTGTCGCGCCGGACGGGTCGCCGTGTGACTTTGACTGCTACCAGGCATGGGTCCGTGGCGGCCGTGGCGGGCCTGCGCCGCCAGCCTTTCTTGCCTAAATGTATATACAATTCCACATTCATACATACATACCTTCATACATACATACATACATACATGCATTCATGCCAAAGGCTAGGGAAAGCCAATTAGCTAAGTACACCTAAAGAGAGAGAGAGAGAGAGAGAAAGAAAGAAAGAAAAGGATGGGCGTGCTTGTGATGGTCCTAGTGTGTCATGGCGACGGGCATGCGGGGTGTGAAGAGCGCCAGTCTTCGATCGTCAGAGGCGCCTGCTCCTTCCACACCACATGCCCGTGCGTCGCATCCGTGTACAAGGGCGTTGACGTGGCGTCCTGATCCGCGTGCGCATGGAACGGCTCCGGATCCTTGCATTGTAGTATGTACTGCAGGCCCGGTGGCTGAGTGAGTCGGAACACACCCACACTCGGCTGCTCACGTGGCGCACAGACGACGGCAACGGCCTCGGGCAGGAGCGCCTGGTAGCCAGAATGAGTGTGCAAGTCGAGCGACGACAGGAAGCACGTCTGTGTTGGATGCGTGTGGATCCAGCCTATAGTGAGCAAATCGTGCTGGATCTGGTATGCGAGCAGCTGTTCTTCGCCATAAGCCTGGCAGCTGTAGTTGGTGCCGGTCTGCTCGGGAATGACAAGGTGTGTCACACACAAAGCGTCGAACCTCCGATGGCCCAGCAAATAGCCACACGTCTCGCGCTCTGCTTTGGTATTCGCCTGTGCATGTGCAAGGAAGCGCGTCGGCAGCGTGCCAGGCAGCACAACTTGCCGCAGTACGTCGCCAGCCTCTGTCGTAGGACACCGTGCCTCTTTGCCGTCCGTAGCAGCCGTAGCACCACTAGCAGCGGATGTGCGGGACTGCGCAGCAACTTCGCCGAGCTCCTCGCTCGGCAGCATAAACAGATCCAAGCTCGTCAATGGTGGTGAGCTCTGCACTTCTGGCAAGCGTGCCCAGCCTGCCAGATTTGTGCGGATATCCACGGACGATGGGCGCGGCCCGCGTGGTTTCGATGCACGGCGCTGTAGCGGCATATGCGCGCGCGCACGCGCATGCACTTCGCGGTCGCGGTCGCGATCATAATCACGATCTTGATCTCGATGCCGTACAGCCTCGGTACTCGTACGCGCAGGAGTCCGCCGCTCATACTCCTGCTCGGTATCGGCCACGGACGCCAAGCGTTCTTTTCCTGCCGGTGCACGGGACGACGCTGGCATGCCTAGCAATGATGTGGAAGGACGAACGACGAGTGACGCGGGTCGGTCAGATGTAAGAAAGCGGCGCTCACTAGATCGGCGCCGCACCGACGGTGGCGAGCGAGAGAGACTCGCGATAGGCGCGGCAGATGATGATGTACGCGGCGGTGAGGATGTTGGTATAGGCGCCTGAGGTATCGAAGGTATAGAGGTGGAAAAGTATGTTGATCGCCTGGCAAAGCCCGTGGGAGACGATGCACGACTCGTCGACGGCGACAGAGTGGGCGGCGATGGGGAAACTGAGAGCGGCGGCGACACGGCTCGCGAGGCGGTGCGCGAAGCGCGTCGCGTCGCTGTGGCCGGGACCGGTGTCGGCTTGTGCTGCGCTGTCGTAGAGTACGTGGTGCCGCGTCTGCCAACGGCCGCATCGGTGGGCGACATGGATCGGCGTGGATCTTGTCGTGGCCGCCCGTCAACCGGTAGTGGCGCAGCAGCGCGACTTGGTCCCGCTTCAACACTTGGCGGGTACGTGGGCATCGGTGCCGGATGTAGTGCGGCGTACGATGCTGTTCGAGTGTCTGGCTGTGTGGGTGGACGAGCGGTGGACGCTGACGCTCTCGCCTGTACTGTGTGCTTGACATGCGAGGCGTGCGGGCGTGAGAAACGCTTGGGATCCGTTGCCACGTAGCCCGACGCGGATGTCGACGTTGCGGGTACTGCAGGCTCTGCAGGGCTCGAGGCCCAAGCATCAGGCGCCGACACAGGAAGGCCAGCCGGCCGCGATGAGAGCGTCGTTGCTACCGCTGGTGCTGGCTCGTCACTCGATGAAGTTGCCGAGAGCGACGGCCGGTGCCATGGAAGGATCGAGCGCAACGACCACCCAGACCGCGGCGTCGTACGGTTCATTGAAGGTGACGAGACGGACTCTTCTGCGAATGAGACGCGTTTCCTGGTGGATGAGTTGCGGCGGAACGACGAGCGGCTCGGCGTGCCAGCCAGAGCCGACGGCGACAGCGGGGGTTTGTGTTGGGCAGACGACGCGGACGACGCAGACGACCGCGCCTCGCCGCGAGCATCGAGCAAGGCATCTCGAGTGAGTGACACTAGACTGTGGATAGCCACGGCATTCTGTCGTTAGAAAGCATCACCAAGCACATACTGTCTGACATAATTCTTTGGTCTGCTAGTGTCAGTGACGCCGTTGTGCGGGAGTAGCTATGCCTGGCTACCCAGCAACCAGGAAGCCACGCAGCAAGCGCCACGCAAACACGTACCTTGCTGTCCAGTTTGTGCCATGCCGTATGCTCGTGGGGAATCAGCTCAGCGAGGATTCTGTGTATAAGTTGGATGGTCTTGCGCCCCAGCGTACGCACTTTTCGCACTTGGCCAGACTGTATGTGTGTTAGCCATTGTCGCTTATGCGAGAGAGAGAGAGAGAAAAAACCACTCGATGCTTATAGCATCCTACCAACATACCATAGGTATTGGCCTTCCAGATCACTCGCATGGTGATGCTGATCGGCCCGACGCTTGAGCACATCCGCACACCGGATCCAGTGACTGATTGGGACGGAGCTAGAGAATCGCAGCTCCTGCCGCAAGTCAGCCACCTGTTCGTCCAGTTCTTGCAGCGATGCGGGCCGCCGGTTGGTGCGTGAGAAGAACCCGGCTCCCGGCTGCGTCTGTGGCTGTTGCAGGTCCTTCTGCGCAAGAAGGCTCACCTGGTTCATCGGTGACGTCAGCATCCTCTGCTCTGGCAGGGTCCCTGGTGCAGAGCATGGTACGGCTGATGCCTCTTGCGCGCGGAATCGGCGCAGTTTCATCTTGTGTCAATGAGCGATCGGTGCGCGCCACCGAGCTTATCACGGGCGTGGGGGGAAAACTCGATGGCCGATATGTCTGTGTGGACCACCACCCACCCACACATGACGCGGCCTGCGCGAGACTCGACACGTGGCCCCGGCTACATGGCGCGCGCGACGCGCACCACTCGCGCACGAGCTCGTGCGCTGAGCTCTGTTGTGTGTCTCCACAGTGCGTCTTCATGCACTCCCTCTGATTCCCTTGACGGGCGCCTTCTGACCAATCAGTGCACATGTGGAGTAGCGGCGTGTCTGACGCGTTCGTGTGTGTGTGTGTGTGTATGTTTTTCCAGCGAGACGAGTTCGTGGACAAGTGTGTGTGCGACGCGTTCATTCCTGTTCACTGCATGCTCCTTAGGCCCTAGCCGGCTTTTCCTGTAGGTGCAAAAGAAGCATACACGACCGACCATCGCATGAGCGCATCTGTGCGAGAAGCTAACCTGCATGTAGGTGGTAGTAGCGGGCGCATCGTGCATGTGACCGACATCCAAGGCAACACACGCCTTCCACGAGCGCAGCTTTTAGACCGCTTACGTGCACAGCAGGGCTTGGCGTATGTACCAGAGCTGGAACTTGTGCGTGATGTGCTGTACTTGATGCAGGGCATCTCTGGCACACATGTACGTCTGCACCATGCATGGCAGCTTCCCTCGGACAATGGATCTCACGAGGCTTGCACGCACATGCGCCTGGATTTCGACGAGCATGCCGGCATGATCTCGCCGCCCACACGCGATCTGATCCACCGCCTCGCTGAACTGGGCCAGCTGTTTGAGCGTGTACAGGCTTTCGTCGACAGCCACGAGAGCCAGCCTGTTGCAACGCATCTCACAGCGCAAAGTCTATGCCACTTCTTGACCGGCGAGCTTCAAGCACACAACGCGCTGCTGACGGACCTCGACGCGCAGTGGCATGCACAGGCCGAGGGCGAGAATCTATCGCCGCCACTCACGCTACAACGCCTCGCCCAAGTGACAAGTGAGCCCATGATGCGGATGCGTCTCATGAGCACCATCGTCGAGAGCTGCCGACACGCACACGGCGGTGCGCTTGTATCGACGATTCATACATACACACTCACAGGGCACCCATTTATCCGGCGATGCACAGCCACGATGCTGGACCACGTGTCTCGGCCCTTTTTTCATACGCTCTCGCGCTGGATCTATGATGGCGAGCTGGACGACCCATTCCACGAGTTTTTCGTCGCTCGCGCACCGCCAAGCCAGACACGCAAGCCCCCACTCGTCGACGATCTCGTCGTGCCGACAGAGCTTGGCACAGATGCCGCTGACGTTTGGCACAACCGATTCGTCTTGCAGCTCCAGATGCTCCCGAGCTTCTTAAGTGAGCACTTTGCACGCAAGATCTTCTCCACCGGCAAGAGTCTGCATTTCCTGCGCGACTGCTGCAGCAGTGGCCATGGCCATGCCGAGTACGATGACACAGCGCAGTCGTCTGTCGCACTGGATCCTGAACAGGCGCGCTTACGCACTCTTGGCTACGGATCCGCGCATCGTCGTGAGCTGCGGTACTCGGACATGGCGGGGCTCGAGCATGCCATCGATGCCGAGTTCGCTCTTGCTAGCGGACACTTGTGCATGAGGATGCTTAGCACATTCCGTCTACTGGATCACTTGCGTGCGCTCAAATCGTACTTACTGCTTACGCAAGGCGACTTTGCCGATGCGCTGCTCGAGACCCTTGGCCCAAGTCTTGCGCGGCCTGCATCGACGCTGTATCAACACAATCTCAGTGCGGCCCTCGAAACGGCGATCCGCGCCTCCAATGCGCAGTTTGACGATCCCGAGATCCTGCGGCGTCTGGATGCCCGCAGTCTTGAGTTTGGCCCTGGCGACACGGGCTGGGACACCTTCACACTCGAGTACCGCGTCGATTCGCCCGTCAATGCCGTGCTGGACGCATCTGCCATGGCCGGCTACCAGCTACTCTTCAACTACCTATGGCACACGAATCGCGTTGCGGCCCGCATCACCGCCGCTTGGTCACAGCTTCTGTCGGTGCAAAAAGCCGTGTTACGCAGTCGACACCGCAAGCTGGTCGATCGCGCTCTCATGCGCCAACTGCGCGCTACCCTGGGCCATGTGTGTGAAATGGTGCACTTTGTTCGTCATCTGCAGAGCTTCATTGAACTCGAGGGCATCTCGTATGCATGGCAGCGTCTGGAGCATGACCTGACCGTCACGAAGCCGAGTGACTTGGATCATCTTGTCGACATCCACCGCACCTATCTCCACATGCTCATAAGCACGACGCTGATGCGCGGCCGTCGCAGTGCGTCCGACCACCTCGCGAGCGACGTGCGTGCACAGCTGCACAGCATCCTTGCGTATGCCGATGCCACCGACGAGCTGGGCATGTACGTCACATCGGAACTTGCCCGCCTGGCGGGCGGCGTCGACCCGCTCTCGTCGGCGGCTCGGACGCATGCTCACGTGTCGCAACGCCTCGTCGACGAGCACACGCAGTTCCAGCACCGGCTCCAGAGCATGCTTGCCGCGCTCGAGCGCCATCCGACGCTCACTGTGCGCGATCTCGCACGTCGCTGGAACTTTAACAATGTATATTACCGGCGTGAGCGCACCACGGTCAGCACAAGCCATGCTACTACTACTACCACGTCGGCACTCGCACGTTAGCATGCTGCAAGAGTCGCCGCACATGTGTATCCACTCGGAATCCGTGCCACGGGGGAGCGCTGAACTTGGCGACGAGCCGCGTCCACACATCAGCCATGTACATCGAGCTGGCTTCGCGACTCGTAGTGTCGTCTGTGCCGCTGCCCTCGCTATGTGGCGCCGCATGCACGCGCCATACAGCCCGGAGCACCGTCGCGATCTGCCGTGGCGACGGTGCTGGACTGGCACATGATCCGGAAGGCTTGACACGCAGGTATCCCTCGATCAGTTCCGCAAGGATCGGCTCTGATTCTCGGGTGGTGTGTTTTCTGCGTGCCAGCACGCCCAACAGAGAATGGTACACGGCTAGTGTGGGTCCCTGCATGCCGTCACCGTCACCGTCACCGTCACCGTTGCTGCTGCGGCTGCTGCCGCTCTTTGACTCGAGGCCGTCATGCAGCACATGCAGTGCGCCGTACAAGTCGTCGTGTTCTGCCAAAAGGCGCGTCACGGTCGCATACGTCTTGGGTGTGAGCGCCAAGTTGTCTGGCACGCTCGTGAGCCCTGTCACTCGACACCATGCATCCATGGTAGCGTCGTCCACCTGAAGTGCATGTGGATGTGCCATGCTTGTACAACTACGTCCGCTCGCGCCCCGTCCGCCTAGCTCCCGGCATAGCGCCGCGTATCGTAGCACTTCGTACACACACCGCACATGCAGCGCAGGCGTCGCATCTGTCGAAAGTTTCGCATACGCGTGTAGGACCACATGAATCGCATCGATCGTCAGCATCCGATGTGTCTCCATCTGCCGCATACAGTCGTGCACACGCTCCAACTGACCCAGGCGCGTGTACAGTGTCAGCCGGATGCACCAGGATACGCTCGATGGCTGTGTCGTGCGCCACCGAGACATGTGTGTCCACACGTCGTCAAAGCACTGCACAGCCATACGCGGCGTGAGTGGCTGCATCTGCAAAGTATGCTGCAGCGCCGGTGCAAGGATCGTCGCTGGCACAGCTGTCGTGGGCCGCCGCCACCGCCGCCGCTGCCGCTGCCGCCGCCGCTGTGCTCGGTCATTCGGCTGGCCCGTTCCACACTGCACCAGAGCGTGAAGGAGGAAATTGTATGTGACTGTATCAGGGAACGCACGGTACGGTGCCGTGCCTATGCCGGCCATGGGCGTGTATGATGGCGGCGGTGTGAACAGGCGTGTCTCTTGCAGGGGCATGCATGCTGACGTCCAAGCCGAGGTTGTGCCGTGTTGTTGGTCAGCATGTGCGCTAGACTTGTCGTGGTCGGTACAGTGGCCGGGCTTCGCACTCTCCATACGCGTATCACGCATGGCTGTACTCTGCGTGACGACAGCTGCGCGTGCAAGCAAGTCGAGCATGTCTTGCAATGCAAGAAACGCCGATCTTCGTCGCTGTGGGCGTATGCAGGTCAGCAGACTATTCCATAG
>ERZ500990.406-NODE-406-length-15056-cov-4.300780_pt1 | contig 15056 bp, 7 predicted proteins | sample MGYA00248876_ERZ500990 | MGnify/ENA primary metagenome ERZ500990 (study PRJEB25958, sample SAMN03398517) | human skin metagenome | study: EMG produced TPA metagenomics assembly of the Human Skin Microbiome Metagenome (human skin metagenome) data set.
AAATTCGGCTTCGAGAGATCGCTCAGGGGTAATTGATAGAGAGGAGGACGAATATTTGAGTACTATCATACATAGTGCATTCGTGGACAGTACATACGGGGGTTCATGTCCTGTTGCATGCCACCCTTGAAAATACGATCTACGAGTCCTATATTCATCTCTAGTCCAAGACGAAGCTCGGCGAGTGAATTGATAGTTTTTGATTATCAGTCGATCATTTCGCCATCTGTCAGGTATACCAGTGAGCCGCAGCATACTATCACATATTTTCTAGTAATAGCATGTACTCGTCGTCAACCTATGTGACTGTCCATGTACCATTACTCTACCACGTTCAATAGCTTTCCCTCAAGCTACTTGTACACCAGGCCTCTTACCTCTCACCAAGATGGACGCAAAATCGCCGCTTCGCCGTATATCAACATAGAGTACCAAAGTGTATGATTGTATAAGAATAAATGGGACTGAGGCACCATGCATGCCCTGGAACGGTGACCATACCGAAGCACCAATCAGTGCCATAAGTGAAATGAGAAATATGAGCAGCTTGACTTAAGGATAGCCGGTTCATATCAAGTCAGCCATCCCGCCTGTATCACCGCACGACCCACGCCCATCACTTGTGTTCGCTTCTGGCTGTGCCATCCACCTTGCATCTCCAGCTCACGAACAAAAGCATCGACGCCGCCACCCACCCCAAAGTACAGCACCTTGGCAGCTACAAGACAGAGCGTCGAGTTAGGCGCAATCCCGGCATCATGCTGGTCCTTAGAAGTGGGCCAGCAGAGACTGTGTAATACACGACAGAGTGAGGGCAAGCTGGACAAAGAGTACACCGTCTCACTAGACAGCACCAAATCAGCTCGATTGGCAAGATGAAGCGAATCCCAGCCACCATAGAAGAAGCGGAGCTCAATTTGATGGCTCGCTAATGCATGCTGAAATTTGAGCAATAAGTCCTCGTCGACTTCCAATTCGCCCGGTTCCATCGCCGATAGCGAATGACCCAGCGTCTCCCTCCCTGAGGGCGAGAAGTACCATGTCAACAACAAGTTGGGAAGAACGACCTGTATGTTGGTAGAATGGTACGTACCAACGAAAGCACCTCTTGGTTGTAATCACACAAGGTCAATGTGCTCTTGCCTTTTGACGAGTGACGCGCACGCAAAATTCGATCCAGGATATAACAAGATGGGATGGCTGTGCCGCATCCGAGTTCCACCGTGTGACGACCGCTTGGCCAAGTAGCATCTTGGCTTGATACTGTCGTGAGCTGCTTGTCCAGCTCGGCCACTAGGTCCAAAGCACACTCCCACGTCTTGAGTCCGCCTTCATACACTCCGGGGATCAAGTCGCTTTCTGCATCGGCCACCTGACCGTCATTATGTATAATTTGGAAGCGCACATCGAACAAGTCCCGGCGAACTAGGGTAATTGGCTCACTGGTTTGAGTAATGAGAACGGGTGAGTAGGACAATTTCTCCGGTATACAGGTGAGCTACATTAGCCTGTAGTCTGCGTACCAATTCGCTCAAAAAAAGTTCTTTTGCAGATGTATTGCATGGGTCCTGCAATGGGGAAGTCTGCACTACTGAAGCATGCTCTGCAGGTGCACCTTCCTCGTCGACACAAAAGCCAAACGAGAACGACATGGCCGGAGCAGGTAAACTCACGGTGCATACTCCACATTGCTGCTCTCATGCTCTTAGCTGGGACTGACACCTCACCCACACCGGCGTGGATCGTGCGACATCATGCACCTATTCCTGTGCATACTGTAGCACTCGTAAATCATGGTCACATGCTTGTAGCAGGTGATGCCGAAGGTCGCGTCTCTGTCACGACGCTGTCGACATACCGTCCCATCGTATTTTGGCAAGCTCACCAGGGCGCAGTGCTTCGTGCTGATGCTTGGTCTGGGTATTTAGTTACTCATGGCCGTGATCACAGCTTGCGAGTGTGGAAAATGCCCGATGAGCTTGGATCTGTGGCTCTGTCCAGCAGCATGGCGAAAAATTTACCTGTGCCTACCATGCTCCATGAAATGAGTGTGAATACTCTCAATTACTGTGCATATGACATGTGCATACGAAACGAAGATACCTCGACACTAGATGGCTGGCTGGCGGTTCCGAACACACTTGAATCCGGATGGATTGACTTATACCACATACCGTCGAAACGGCGCATCATTGAGTCGCTCGGACGCCAGGCTGACATCCGGTCAGGCACAGAACGGCCAGCCATTGTTATGGCTCTTCAAATATGTATCCTGCGTGATATTCTTTGGATTGTAGCTGGATATGAAGACGGTGTCCTACAAGCATGGACCATTCCAGTATCCACTATGGAACCAACGCTTGTATGGACGCACAAAAGCCATGCTGAGTCGATCATGGCGCTAAGTATGTCGCCCACGTGTGACAGCGTTTTGAGTTTGGGTGCCGACTATAATATAGTGCGCACTGCACTTCATCAAGATGCTGTCCCACACGTACAGCGGATTAAGCGACCCGGTCACGCTTGCGCAAGTGTACGATGGGATGGGCGGGTATGTGTACTCGGTGGATGGGACGCCTGTGTGCGGGTATTTACATGGCCATCACTCGAGCCCTTAGCCAAGCTCGCTTATCACAAGGACAGCATTTACGCCTTGTCTTTTGTACGCCATGATGATGTGCATGTGCTACATGCACATTTGGATGAGAGCAGCGATGAAGACGCTGAAGAAACATCAGCTTCGAATCAGCTCTTGCTGGCATGCGGAAGCAAAGATGGGCGGATTTCCCTGTGGAATGAAACATTTACAAAGACGCCTTGAGGGGCACCTTGAGAGCACATGTGCTGGTCCACACATGCACTGGTTGTCCGTGTTTATCTTGCAGCGTCGCTGAGCATCGCCATGCACCCAAATCCTCATACATTCCAGGCTTTGGTACGAACACACAGACACGGATAGGAATGGATGACCATGCCGGAACAGTGCCTTTGTGTGCTATACTTCCAAGCCATGTGATACCTGTGTTCGATGACACCATTTCGATAGTAAAGTGTAAAGGCCACGGCGCCTCGTTCCGCACATGCAGAGTCATGGGACACACGAAAGGAGCTGTTTCCATGTGAATCGCGTTTAGGGGCACATAGATAGAGAGTGGCAAGACATTATTCGCCAAAATTGATTTGCTGAGTCGACCCTTCATGATGGCTCGCTCACGAGCCGTCTCCTCATACATGGCCCGTTGAGGCGTATCAGACTTAAGTAGGAGGTTGAGTATGGCCATATCATCCACAGACGCATACTGGAAGCCCACACGAACGCCACAAAAAAGCGTGTCACCGAGTTTTCCATTTTCGTCACGCCAATGCACAGCCATATCGATATCATTGGGGTCCATGCATGGCAAGGCATGCACAATGTGCGGTGGAAGGTAGTCGAACTCGCTGGCCTGCCTTTGACGAGCCCAGACACTTCTCGAGGCAGTATATAATGACGCGTGATGTAAAAGACAGGCCGCAGGCGTATCGCCATGCTGCGACACGTGCACAGGAATAGGTGCCGGGGACGGAAGCGATTCTGATCCGTCGAAAAAGGCGTGCAATACACGCACAGTAGAGGCAAGGGTATAATTTGTCGGACTTGGCTGTAAACGGGCCAACGATGCCAATGTATCGCCTGGTGCAAGAAGAGCAGGCTGCATTGAGCTTACAGCTGATTTCCACAAGGGACTCACGAAAGAAATGCCCGTGCAGGTCACAGCTTTCGGCCCCACATTCGAAACATGAAATGCAAGCATGTATGCTGGTTGTGCCTGATCTGCGAGTTTGATATGGAAAGAGGCATTCATCATGGCTTGGGCTTGGATTTGCCGCGAAGCACGCACTTCAAAAGAACCATGCGTGGATGTGGCGTATTTGACATGCCAAGTGAGCGTGTGATTTCCTGGATCAGTAACATGCCAAATGCACGACATATCACAATGAGCACCAGCTGTCAGCTTAGGTAGTGCATGCTCCGATGTCGAAGGCGCAAGGAGCGATGGCAAAGACTCCGAGGGCGAGCTTGAAGCTAGCATGTTACATGGTGAGGTACTCATAGATGCAGATTCAATGTCGATCGAGCTTGTGTTAGTGATACGTACAGAGACAGGTACAATTTCACCAACCGTGACGTGAGAGGGTGCAGTCACATCGAGCTCAAGGCATGGCATGTCCTTAGAGACCCAAACCAATAACGATTTGTCGTGTGCGTATGTCCGCGAACGCCGCTGCTCGACGGTCGTTTGCAAACGTGGGCCGAGCTTATGGAGCGATTGTTGCACATGTAAAACACGAGACAGTGTGTAAGTGGCATGCGACACGCGCGCATATCCATCTGTAAAAATTCGTGCAGAGCATACGACGCTTCTACGCTCGTTGGGTTCCAAGATGAGGTCTTGCACAGGGGCATCCGCTTCGACAGGACTGGAAAGTCCTGTTCCATCCTGCTGTGCCCGGGAAAAGTGAAGACGCACGTCGGTCAATGATACGCGCACGCCGAGGGGATTGACAAGAAAAAGTTGGATGCGGCAAGGCTCGTTCACAGAAATGCACGGATTATCATTATAGCTTGAAGAAGGTCGTAAAATGCAGCATTTTTCAGCAACAATGAAAGGTGAAGGGAGTGACACACGGTGCTCGTGAGCATATTTAGCGACACTTTCGATTGCATGAAGATGTAGTTCGTCAATGGAAGGGAGACTGCCATGAAGAAGGGGTAAAAGGTACGAGAGTGCCTCGTCGATACGACCGCTGTTGTGCACGAGAAAAGCCATTTTAAAAAGAGCGTGATCATACAGTGATGTGCAGCGGGTTTTGTAAAAATTGGCTGCGCATGTATAGCAGCGTAGGGCAAGATGTTTCTGGCCGCACGCTTCATATTGAGAAGCGGCTTGCAGTAATGACGCAGCACTGCGCCGTATGTGAGGTCGCTCCATACGAAGGTAGGCCATGGAGGCTTGCTCTAGCAGTAGTGCACGCACAATTTCATCAGTGAATTGAGCTGCGCGGAACGAGGCCATAGCGACCATATCGTACTTTTGCATCTCGTTAAAAAGAGCTGCATAAAGGACGGATGCGCGCAGTGCATAAAATTCACCTGTGCGCAACTTGATGTATTCATCGCACGCACGCAGATATGCAGAAGGCGGGGGCATAGGCCCCTTGCGCGACAAGCTCGCATGTAGCATCTGAGCTAGACCCAGCATTTCACTCGCACAAGCACTGTACATGGCTGCCTGATCCTCCTCATAGTCGCGATATGCGGCATCGTACATGGTCGATGCTAAACGATAATCACGCACATGCATTGCCAAATCACCAAGACGTCGCGTTTGCGACACAATTGAGTTGGCAGGGTATACACCATGGTTGAGCCTGGAGGTTAATGATCCGGTTGAGCTACGAGGCAGAAGCCATTTCCGACTTGCACCGAGCAAGCGTCCCGTGAGGCCAAGCCTTTGGGATGAAATGTGTTCGCCAAGATGTTGAACAGAGCGCTCCAAAAAAGGAACCAGGCTTTTAGTAATGAGTTCCCGAACATAAGACTGTAAGCGTTGAGCATCTTGCAATGACATATGCTGAGCTAGCGACGCGCCTTCCTTGGCGCATACACGCGAAGGCACTCTTTGAGCATTGTTCGTGTATAGCGCGTGCACCTCAGGAACAGGCTCACTAGCCGAGTTCACATGCACAATAGCACAGTCCAAGCCATAGGTCCGGCGCACCTCCTCGAACAATCCCATCGATCGGGACATGTCGGTTCCTAGAGCTGCCGTGTCGTGAACGACAAGATAGCATCGCAGTATATCTGATTCGACGAAGGGCTGCTTAGCGAACAAATCTGCCTTCTTTGACTGTTCGTACAGTCGCGCGAAAGCATTAAGTGGATCGGGGTTGTTGGATGATACTGCAAGTACCATAGCGCAAGGGTGTGACATGGTATCAAACGAGCTAATAGGCCGGTAGCCGTACAGGATCGATGCAAAGCATGAAAACGACTCATTTTGCTGGTGAAGCTTCTCATTCCAAGCCTGATACTCGTTTTCAGGAGGAACAAGAGGTAGGAGAGGATCACAGTCCTGAATCTCGCCATGAAAAAATCGCTGTACTGTGTCCAGCAATTTGTCGATGGGGACAGGCTCATTTCCAAGAATCAAAAATTCATCTAGCATATCGAATCGTACATGAAATCGGGGAATCATGCGCTGCTCCAGCTGGGAAGTGCGGACGGTGACTGTGTTAGTTGTCATGTATCGTACCATTCTGTGAAGTACTTTCAAAGGGGCGAAGCAAGTCAGCAAAGCAAGAAAATCCATTTCTTACTGCAATTAAATTAGCATCCTGACAGCTCAGTACAGCAATACGCGGACTGAACGCCCTATGCACAGAGTCGGCTCCCATGCGCGCCTAGCAGCGACCCTGTTGCCAGGGCCAGGTGAGCTGAACACGCGTCCCTAGTGCCCTTATGCACACGTGGGGCCACGTGGATACTCCGCTTAAGCAGGACCAGGCAGCATAATGGAGCCGGATGGTTCTCGGTCGGTTTTGAGCAGCTATCATGCCTGGCAACGAGCCAGCGCCCGTTACAGAGGACAACCTGGCCAAGATAAATGGCAAAATTCTTGTTGAAGAGACTGAGGAGAAGGGAAATTCGAGTCCATCAGTCTCTGTCAAAACGAGTATGTCGCTTTCCCAACGAGCTATGGACTCCATGTCATCAATGGTCGTGCGGTCCATCATCGCTGTCAACGATGAGCCCATCAGGCTTCCAACCAAAAATCGAAAAGCACCGCTCTCTGTTGCAACAACAGCTGTCAACTTCCGAGGGTTCGTGCAAAAGTCGGGTCCCCTATTTGTGTTCCAGGATGCTGTGGAATCCACCCTCATGTGGGATGATTGGCCATGGACGACCCTGTGGATGGGCATTTGGGCCGTCGTGTCATTGTACCCGCGTCTTTTTCTCTGTGTTCCGCCTGCCATCGCTTTAACCATTATGTGCAATACATATTTTATACGTTTTCCTTTAACTCACGAAGATCGCAACAAGGCCCCGTGCGATGCCTTACGCGCTTCCTTTAATGTACCAGACATGCTGCGCGATGAGCCAAGAGCCCCTCCTATTGAGCCTCGACCTGTTAAAGAAGGTGAGCTCAAGTATTTCATGCATATGCGGGACATCCAGAATATGATGCGACTTATCATTGACGGTTATGACAATATCTCACCGGTCGTCAAATATCTTAACTGGTCTGATGTGCCACGCACACTTCGTATATTTCAAATATGTATTGTGGCATTGATTGCAGCATACTTTGTCGCACCTTTGATTCCATGGCGTCTTGCTGCCTTTTTTGGAGGTGAGCTCGTTCTTGTCGCGCATCATCCATGGCTAAAGCCAGCTATGGAAGCTGTGAAGAAGCAGTCGAGAGATTCACCTAGCCGATTTAAGTCTCTTCAGCGTCAGCATCGGTTTAAGCAGCGCCTCATTGATATGCTAGATGAAGACCGATTGCCCGAGTTTGTGTGGCAGCGCGGATGGAAAGATGTGGAAATGTTTGAAAACCAACGCTATCAACCTGGTCGCCGAAGTGTCTCAAGTGATTTGAATTGGTCTTCACGTCATCTTCGGGCTGACGAACGTCGGCCATGGACCCGGGGTATCGATGGTTATTCTGTCGATATCACGGCTCCGAGTGACTTCCCCCTTCGTGCCGATGATGTTGACTATCAGCTCGACGAAGGGTATGAATGGATCGAGGGAGAAAATTGGAGAATTGACTGGGGTGGGGCCTGGAGCTCCGTTGGTGTGGATGATCATGGCTACGTGTACACGGACGCATCGTGGTGCCATCCGGCACCCTATGCCTATGGCACTGATGAATCTGCGCCCAAGTCGCCATTTTATTGGTCTCAAGATGAAGATGAAAATCAATCTACCGACATGGACTCTGACTTAAGTGCTCTAGCCGTCACACGACGCCGACGCTGGCTTCGCCGTGCAGTGCGTGTGAACAACTCTGGGTCTTCGAAATGTGGAGTGATGCCGATGGGCACTTAGACTCTTAAGCGAAAAACGCGGCTAGATTCGGGCCGACAGTGTGCCTGACGCACGTGCCAGGATCGGCGGTTTCGGTCCAGACTTAGCCACTTGCGTGCCACCTATTTAAAAGTGACCATCAAAGTCACCTTGACTTCAGATTACCACGACCATGACTTGGGAGAAGCCTCAATTGTCGGAAAAGCACGCTAATGTCATTCGTGCCACTTTGCCTCTGGTAGGTCAGCATATCAATGAAATTACTAGTCTATTCTACAAGACTATGTTTCAGAATCACCCTGAATTGATCAAAGACCTTTTCAATCGTGGCAACCAAAAGCAGGGCGCCCAACAAAAGGCCCTGGCTGCCTCGGTGGCTGTATTCGCGTCAAAGCTTGTGAATGAAAATGAGGAGCTTCCTGCACATCTCTTCTCGCGCATTGGACACAAGCACGCTGCATTGGGTATCACGGCGGACCAGTACCAAATCGTGCACGATAACTTATTTTATGCCATTGTCCAAGTACTTGGTGCTGATACGGTGACTGCGGAAGTTGCTGAGGCTTGGGACCGTGTCTATTGGCTCATGGCCGACATGCTCATCAAGTTTGAGAAAGGACTTTACGACGAGGCGGGTGTCGAACCTGGTAAGGTGTTCCGCCAGGTCAAGGTTGTTCAGTCTGACAAGTTGACCGACGATGTAACTTTATTCAGCATCGAAAGCACTGATGCGTCCAAGCCGTTACCAGCTCATAAGCCGGGTCAGTACATTTCCGTGCGTGCTCGTCTACCAGATGGCGCTGGACAGTTGCGTCAGTATAGTCTCGTGGATGACGGCGTCAAAGCAGGTCGTCTAAGCTTTGCTGTCAAGGCTGTCAGCGCCACCGAAAGTGCACCAGCAGGTGAAGTATCGAACTGGCTTTCAGAAAATGCCCGGGTTGGTACGGAGCTTGAGGTGTCACTGCCATTTGGCGATCTGGTGTTGGATACCGCGAGCTCCGCACCTGTGGTGCTTGTTTCTGCCGGTATTGGTGCTACCCCTATGATGGGTATGCTTTCGCGCCTTGTGCACGACAAGTCTGAGCGCCAGATCATTGTCCTTCACGTCGATAAGACAGCTGCTACGGATGCGTTCGCTTCGCAGGCCAAGCAGCTCGTTTCGAAGCTCTCCAACTGCCGCTTCCATTCTTGGTATGCAGAGGGCACTTCTGATGATACTACGACTATCGGTGAGAAGCTCAACCTCAGCAAAGAATCCTTGCCAAAGGATGCACTCGTCTACCTGTGTGGCTCGACAGAATTTCTTCAGGCGGCTGCCAAGGATCTCAAGGAAACTGGCATTCCTGGGGACAACGTGCAATTCGAGCTTTTCACGCCAAACGATTGGCTCATTAGTTGATAGACGCGTCTATGTGCATTTAAGCACTAGTGCTAGCGCCACCTCTCATTGTAATGTGTAATGCTTTAAACACCGTTCAGTGTCTCGTTCTGGTTTCTCGCAGTCGTACAAATCAGCTAATATTGCTATTCTATGTTTAGCCAGTAACATACTGTATCTTTTTGAATAATATGAACAAAATATGATCATTTAATCATCGAAGGTCATTTTCTTACCCGTAGAAGGGGCAATGGCTCCAGATCGGGCACTTCCTGATGCAGAGCGGGCACCACCGGCACGTCCTCCCCAACCGCTGTCGCGAGGACGACCAGAATTACCACCACGAGGTGCGCCACGCGAGGAGTTGCTGTTATCACGCTTACCAGCAAAGTCAATGCGAATGGGACGGCCGCCCAAAGCTTGACCATTCATGGCTTCCAGTGCCTTGGCTGCATTTTCTTCTGAGGTGAACTCCACATACCCAAAGCCCTTGGGACGACCAGACTCGATCTCTTTGGGAAGACGAACACCCGCTACTTCCCCAAACTCGGCAAATGCATTCCAGACATCGTCTTCTGTCAATGCCCAAGCAAGACCGCCGATAAAAAGCGTGTTGGAAGGTGCACTCAGCTCATCCTTAAAGTGTTTGGCACGAGATTCGACACGCTCCTGAGGGCCACGAGGAGGTTGCAGATCCACACGAAGAGCACGGCCATCAAGTTCTTTGCCATGAGCTTCCTTCGAAGCACGAAGCGCTTCAGCTGATGTGGAAAAGTCGACGTATCCAAAGCCACGACTACGACCGGAGTCACGATCGCATTGCACACGTGCATCAAGTACGGTACCGTATTGCTCGAATTCACTCCTGAGCCAGTCATTGTCGACATTCCAGCTCAGCTGGCCAACCCACAGGGTCTTGATACCTGTATCTTCCGACTGATCGACCTTGGACTTTTTCGTGGTTTTCTGCTCTTCCATTTCATCTGACTTGCGCTTCTTGTTGACACTAGTCTTCTTGGACTCTGTACTCTTATCCGACTCAGATTCAGAGTCCGAGTCCGAGTCTGAATCCGAGTCTGAGTCTGAGTCTGAGTCTGAGTCTGAGTCTGAGTCTGAGTCTGAATCCGAATCCGAGTCCGAGTCTGAAGATTCAGATGAGTCAGAGTCTTCAGTAGAGTTTTCCTTTGAGGACTCATCATCGGAGGACTCTTGATCGTCCGAATCCTCGTCCGAGTCAGAACTTTCTTGCTTTTTCGAGTTCTCTTCTTCAGAGTCATCTGAATCGTCTGAGTCAGAGCTCTCAGACTTTTCTTCTGATGTCTTCTTGTCATCATCGTCAGAGTCATCTGAACCAGAGTCATCTGAATCATCTGAATCAGAGTCGTCAGAATCAGAGTCATCAGAATCAGAGTCATCAGAGTCCTCTGAATCATCTGAATCGGAGCTCTTAGACTTTCCTTTCGATGCATTGTTTTCATTCTCATCTGAGTCATCGGAATCAGAATCGTCTGAGTCTTCAGAATCGTCAGACTCATCAGAGTCGTCTGAGTCAGAGCTCTCAGACTTTTGCTTCGATGATTGCGCTTCGTTGTCGCTTGAATCATTGGAATCAGAGTCGTCGGAGTCATCAGAGCTCTCTGAATCATCTGACTCATCGGAGTCGTCAGAATCATCTGAATCTTCAGATTCCGGACTTTGTTGCTTCTTTTCAGAGGGTTTTTCGTCATCGTCGGAGTCATCAGAGTCGGAATCGGACTCTGAGCTCGAACCTGACTCATTTTCGACATTCTTTTTTGATTCATCGCTATTGTCCGAGTCGTCAGAGTCGCTCGAGTCTTCTTCAGAATCATCTTGTGAGTCGTCATCTGAGTCGTCCGAGTTATCATCTGAATCATCTGAATCGCTAGATTCATCAGAATCATCAGAGCTACTAGAGCTTTCAGAATCAGAGTCGTCAGATTCCGAGTCTTCTGAATCAGATGAATCTTCATCCATCGGCTCGGGCTTTTTCGACTTCTTAGAGCTACTCTCAACAGAAGAAGAAGCCTTCTTCATTCCTTTCTCTTCATTCTTCGGCTTGACATCGCTTTTAGGCGCAGCCTTTGCCGACACAGCGGCAGATTTGTCTTTTTTGCCCATCTTGAAACGAAGATGGCGGCGATGAAGCAAAAAAATTTCGACAGATACTTTTTTTCAAGAAAAATATTCGTATGATGACTAATCTAACGTGGAGGGCTATTGATCGAACACCAAGGGTCGCCGTGGAGGAATCGAGGGTGCAGGACAAACAAGAGCCGGCATACCTGTACCGACTGTCTGCGCAGGATTGCCCATGATAATACACTCACTTACACCAGCGATAGAGTCGGATTTTCCATAAAGTGCAGCATCGAACAAGTGATCTGTAGTTTTCTCAAATGACGCAAGCATAAGGACTGAATCCTTCATCTTTGCCACACCGAACCTTGTGATACCCAAAACTTCACCTTTGTACGTCATGACGTCGGCCAAGAGCATGACGTGACGAGGATCAATGGACATACCATGACTGGCCATAGTGTAGTCGATTTCACGGTAGATAGAGTTACGAGCGGCCTCAATACCCAAAACTTGTTGCATTTCCATCACGTGGTTCGTATATGTTTGTGTTCCAACCACACCTTCAGTAGTCATGACTTCGCGTAGACCGTAGCCTTCGACTAAAAGCTTTCTTTCGTTCTTTTCATCGCTGATTACAGCACGGCTTGCATTTGGAATGCCCTTAATAACGACTTTGGGAAGCTGCCGCTTGAGGTGTTTGAGAGAGTAGTAAACATCCTTCTCCTTCTCATCTGAGTGGATATAAATGTGCAAAGCGTTCTGATTTGGCTGTACGATTACGCGTTCCTCTTTGATCTTCATGCGAGGCATATTCACGATGGCGCGCTTTATATCGTCCAGAGTAACCTCAAGCTGCAGCTTTTGGATGGCGTCCATGTCAATTTGCACACCTAGATATGTATAATTTCCAGCCCAAACCTCTTCGATGACTGATGCGATATCGCCCAAATAGGTCTTTTCTATGCGACCTTTGACGATACGAGCTGCCCGCTCATTTTTCTCACTCACAAGCTTGGCTGCAATAATCGGTGTATTGATAGCTTTGGCAGCATTGATGATCTCTTTGATACGTGGTACACCCAGCGTCACATTCATAGATGCAACACCAGCAAAGTGGAACGTCTTTAAAGTCATTTGAGTACCAGGTTCACCAATTGACTGAGCACCCACTGCCCCCACTGCCGAGCCAGGCTCAATCTTAGCGCGCATGTACTTTTCCCAGCATAAATGCAAGAACTCGCGGATGGTCGCCTCAGAGACACGCGCCTTGTTTTCCACAATGGCACGCTGGGCCTCATCAGCGCCCAGAGACAAGTCTGTGTCAGCATCAAAGTCGCCGTCGCGAGTCAATGCCGGGTACATGCCGTACACTTCACGCGTACGAGCCATGTGCTTGGCAATTTTATCATGGCAAAAGTCGCGCACCTGCTCGATATACTTGGCAGTACACAGGCGCTGGAATCGATCTTCAGAGAGCGCCTCATCGACCATGTTCATGACTTCGTATGGCAGAAGGTAGCGGCTGGGTATATCAGCCGTTTTCGCAGCAGCATGAAGGAAAGTGCGATGGTATTCAACTGGAAGAGCATTGCCCTCAAGTTCAGCAGGATCCAATCCGTCGTCGCCATACAGGAACTGCACGACACCGCCTTCGGAATTGCGAACGGAGAAGTCGTAGTGAGTCGACAGATCTTCGAGCGCTTTCATCAGTCGCCGCTGCATGTAACCCGTTTCAGCGGTCTTGACGGCTGTATCAACCAGACCCTCACGTCCACTAATAGCATGAAACAGGAACTCGGTAGGCTCCAGGCCTGAGAAAAAGCTGTTGCGCACGAACCCTTTCGATGGTGGATCCTTGGATTTCTTCGGGAAATGTGGTAGCGAGCGGTCTTGGAATCCATTTGGTACTCGTGATCCAGAGATGATTTGTTGTCCGACACATGCGACCATTTGGGCCACATTGATCTTGGATCCTTTGGAGCCGCAAACGGACATGAGAAGGGCCGCATTGTGCCGGCTCAGCTCTGTCATGCAAATTTCACCGACATCACTGCGCACACTTGAAAGGACGCCCGAAATCTTGCTTTCAAGCGTCTGCTCCTGATTGCAACCGGGCAAGTTTTCAAGCTTGCCGCGCTTAGCCATGTCGATAAGATCCGAGCATTGGCGATACGCTTCCTCCACGTGCTGGTCTTTGGTCTTACGCAGTCGATCGCCCGGTGTGACATCACCGATACCGAGAGAGAAGCCTTGGTTACAGAGCCATCGAGCGCATGTTTTGGCGAGGCGGTTCATAGCAGCCACAGTGGCATCTGGTCCATAGTCGCGCAAAATCACACCGAATACAGAATGCTTGTTACCATCGCCGACCGTGGCTTTATCCATGACACCACACAGTACTTCGCTGTTTTGGATCACAAGGTACCCGTCGTTAGGGGACATTTCTTTGGGATGACCATCACGCGGCTTTTCAAATGTGCGACATCGGGCTTCTAGGTTGACAAGCACCGACGAAGACTTGTTCGGGCGGATGAGCGTACTAAAAAGCTGTTTGCCCGTCCAAAGACGCACGGGTTTCTGGATGGCCGGGGGCGGGATATCAATGTGCAGTGTAGCATCACCAAAGTACGAGCATAACTGTACAAACTGCGCGCGAGTAAAGAAGCGGTCGCGGCGAGATATAAGGTAAGAAGCAGTGATGAAGTCCTGGATAGCAGCAATAATAGGCTCTCCGTTCCGCGGCGTTACGAGATTGTGCCGAACACCCATAAGCGTGAGCGCCTCTGTTCGCGCCTCTTCCGTCTGAGGGACATGCATGTTCATTTCATCACCATCAAAGTCGGCATTGTATGGGTTGCACACACATTCGTTCAGACGGAATGTTCGCCATGGCCGGACCTTGACGCGGTGGCACATGATCGAAAGCTTGTGCAGACTCGGCTGTCGATTGAACAGCACGATATCGCCATCGCGTATATGTCTTTCGACAATGTCTCCCACACAGAGATTGGCGGCAATGTCGTCCCGCATGCCAGGGAACTTGAGAAAGCGCTTGAAACCATCACGACCGTTGACGTGGTAGTTGGCGCCTGGATGTGTATCTGTACCGTTGCGCACAGCCGCGCGCATCGCTTCGATATTGTGCGCAAAGACACGTTCAGGATATGTGAGAATCTTGGCGACGCGTTCCGGCACGGCGATTTCGTCGATGGCCAGGTTCGGATCAGGTGAAATGACGGTTCGACCGGAGAAATCGACACGCTTGCCGCTCAAGTTACCGCGAAAACGACCCTGCTTACCCTTGAGGCGCTGGCAAAAGCCACGTATGGGCTTGTGCCCACTCATCGGCGGTACGCCGGGCATTTCCGAGTTGATGTACAGAGCCACACTGAGCTGAAGAAAGTCCCATTGTTCCACCAGCTGGGCCGTCGTCGTGCCTTTGCTGCCTTTGGTCAGACCAGACTTGATAATATTGTTCGTAAAGACAAGATCGGAAGAGCACAC
>ERZ500990.407-NODE-407-length-15002-cov-5.040543_pt1 | contig 15002 bp, 10 predicted proteins | sample MGYA00248876_ERZ500990 | MGnify/ENA primary metagenome ERZ500990 (study PRJEB25958, sample SAMN03398517) | human skin metagenome | study: EMG produced TPA metagenomics assembly of the Human Skin Microbiome Metagenome (human skin metagenome) data set.
ACCCTGGAATGAATTTCGAGACCCCAGGTTCAGGTTCAAGTTCGATTTTGTGGTAATGCTTGCGTAAAAGGACTACGTCCAAGAATGCAAGTCCACTAGTCTCATCCCAGGTTTGTAGTAGTAACACAATGTCATCTCGACAAGGCAACCGCCACTTACCAGGAGGGGGAAATACTTAGCCAGGTCTTGTTCAACAATCTCTCTTGAAAACCGCTTGTGCATAAAGTTATATATCGTTATATATGGAGAAAGTTTGCATTTGACCATACCGTTATTAAGCCGCATAGCTGGAAAGTCATAGGAAGCTTTTGTTGTATAATATGTTCGCTTGTAACGTGGCGTCATATTGGTTAATTTTCCAACGCACACAATAACATTCCCTCTTTTTGTTCTTGTTGCCTTGCCAGTATTATGATACAATGCTTTTTCAACATATAATGCAACGTCATCGTCAAGTCCAGATGCTGCATAACACCACATATCGTCTTTTTTCCGCATAAAGTACCATTCCGTGCGCCGTTTTAGACCAATGTCGTTAGCGCAGTTCCTTGACTGCCTATCTTTTTCAATGTGAGACTTGTTCAGGATTTTCCCATCAATGAATAAGACCTCTTCTTTTCCTGCAAATCCTTTTCTGATCATTGCACCCGAAATTGGTTCCAACAATATCACTTCGGTCTTGGGCTCCCTCATGAACTGAAAGATTTTAAAGTAATCTAGTCCTCAAGTGTGCACAAGGATTTCAACTCGAAACTCTAGATAAAGTATACATAGCCTATATACCCATAAACTTGTCGAGTCATTCGTATTGCAATTAGTAAGAGCACAGATGGAAGTTCGAGTCATTGCTATCGTGGGCAACGATAGCACAAAGTGAATGATCATCGGCCGAATAAATCACCCGGGCGGCACCAGGCTTCTCACCGTGCGCAATGTTGTACGCGTGCCCGTCAGCAAATACAGGCAGTTCCAGCATCATGGATGCACCGCTGCAAGCGCTCGACATTGGTAGACCTTCGTAGTTCTTGAATTGGTGCGGATAGCTGCGTCCATGGTCATCGGTTGGCGCGTTTCGTGCTTGCTCAGCTGCCGAGCTTACGTTGATGTCGCCTCCAGTGTTCACGCCACAGTGCGCAACCCCACTGCGGCGATAAACTGGCGTTGCCAGCGAAATCCCAGCAAAAGCCAGGGATAACAACACCGCACACTTCATGTTATAAAGAGGATGTTCCTTACGTTGTCCTTGTTGTTCTGCCTTATACCTGCATGATTTCTTTCAGGAGCTGCGAGGCCAGGCGCACGTGCGCACGTGGACAACCCCGCATGTGTCCAAGTAGGGATGATTGCGAATGGTGAGGCTTGCTTTTTCACCACATGGACACGACCTTGCAGCAGCTGATTCAAGGCGGCAGTGTGAATGAGGCTGCAATCCAGATCCGAGATGCGACCCAAGATCCATTCGAATTTTGGAACAAGTGGTTCGATTGTGCTGCGTATCACAGCAATAGTCATGAACGTCTGATTGAACTAGCACGTGCTTTGCAGAAACATCATGTAGGCATGATTGATGGTGTGAAGCTATGGGAGGATCTTCCGCATTTTAATAGGTCTTTGCGAGAGACTTTTGAACGTAAGTTTGCATGTGGGCTCGGTCTGACGCAGACAGTGTATGACGACATGACCAAGCCGGACCAGTTTATCAATATTTGCCGGATATACGCGTTGTGCGCTCGAGAGCACATGGCCGACACGCTTGCTTATGCAGTAATTTTGTTTCGTGGCGTATTGGAACAAGAAAAAATGCCTGATGCCGTTGATACCAGGCTGCGTGCGTTGTTAGCTTGGGTCGAAATCGCTGGTAACCAACTATATAACAACGGCGATCCAAGGCTTGAGTCCTCTCCGTTGTGTCGCTCCGGCGAAAAATGGAATGGAAGGCCGGGATTATCGAAAGAAAGATGGTGCTTCTGGAAAGAGCGTCTTCACGCCATATCCTCCGATTATAGCTTGGATTTATGTCGAGCCATGAATGCCGCCGAATGTGTTTAAGCTATGATGTACCAAGACTGGGCGAAAAATTGTCTGTGACTAAAACTCAAATTTGGCAGAGCAGGGATTTCTAATCAACATTGGGATGAAGCTCCTACCATGAATTTACATGAATGACCAACTGGCGTATGTATACGCGATGCCCACGGATCTTTATACAAGTTTTCCTTTCAACTCTTCACGCCGCGAACGGCTAGCAGGGTCGAAGAATGGCCGTTCTCCGCAAGATACAGCCCGGATCCCCGAGCGAGGACCCAAATCAAAGTAATCTGGCGTTGCAGCATGATACGTTGATCGGTTGTCCCAAATGGCCAAATCGTTCTTGCCCCATCGATACCGAAGCTGTGTTGAGTGGTTTTGTGTCACTAGGTCTCGAATATATCTCTTAAGCATGTCACTTTCGTCAAGAGATACACCTAGAATGCGATTGAAATGGTGCCCAATGCCAAATACAGACTTCCAACCCGTCACCGGATTTGTCCTAATCAAGGGATGTTCCGCAGTTAGGTGTGTGCCCACATTTTCGGCTGCTCCACGCGGCCCTGGATAAAGTGCATAGCCATGCCGTGCAGCCGAGTTAATAAACTCCGGTGGATAGTAAAAGCCTTTCAATTTCTCGAACATGTTCCTAAATGGTTGTGACAAGAGATCGTACACTTCATACCCACTTGCCCACATGGTATCACCACCGGTCTGTGGGAGTGTGTGAACTTTCAAAGAAGTATAATCAGCTGGAACTGGCTCAAAGGCAATATCGCTGTGCCATTCGTCTGCACCCGAACGAGGCTCAACGTCCAATGATCGATGTAGATTGCTCGATATCACACTGATTTCATTATCTTTGTTTTGAGTACCCTTTTCATCCACAACCTGATCTTTTCCTTCCCGTTCAGCGTTGTATACGGGGTGAATGTGAAGCCCTGAGGTGGCCGGTTTGCCCGTCAGATGACCGAGACGATCGGTCACGAACTTTTGCTCGTCTGCAGATAATTCTTGATTCTTGAAGAACACAACACCTCGTCGGGAAATGATTATAGCCAAGTCTCGGATCAGCTCATCAGCCTTTTCATGATATATCAGGTCCCTAAGCTGAATTGTTGGATACAATCGTCCAAGTCCAGGCGTCAACTCATCAAACTCATACAGACTGTCTAACAGTCCTGAAACTTGAAGTGGTTGACGTGGAGCAATTGAAGATTTAGTATTTCTAACCAGAGAAGCGATAGACGGGCTTGCAGATATGCTTTTGCATGTGGTCAAAGCGGGCGGAACAGCGGGAGCAACTGCAGCAACTGGTGCCATCTTGAATGAACTAGGCGGTTGAGATTGCAGCATCGAACGACAAGTTCCACTCATTTATACTTTGATTCTTACGCATATTAGTTGTTATTTTCAATTTGTATGGCGTTCATCCTCGTCTTTTTGAGTGCGCAATCACCACCATTCATGTCGTGCAAGGATCTCCACAAACACCTCATTATCACGTCACATAAATTCACTTCCCCGCAAGCCCTCCTCCACATGCGGCAAGTCTTAAGAGTGTTAGCAACCTCGCACGTCATATGGCGTTGAGCTTGGATGAAATCACGCAAAGGCGCAATAGATTGACAGAATAAGGTATTGAGCCTAAATGTGCTATAATCATTTTGAACTTCTAGAATATATCTGTCTAATGTATGACGCTAATGACTGAAAATAAGGTTTTTAAATCCTCATCCGTTACAAACCCATTTTAAGTTAGATTGTTGGACCGAAAAGTACCTCATTGTTCAAGTTTATTCAGTAAAATTGTCTATAACCTACAAAGGTTTGCCACAGTTTAGCTAAGCCTATTGCTCTTGGTTCCTATACAAGTTGATCGTTCATGTTAGTCACCTTTTCGATTCAGCTAGCCACTATTCATGCTGAGCATAAACTCGCAAGAGTTCTTTCATCGTTAACATATTCAACTCAATCTTTAAGCCATTTCCAATAGTTTGGTACTCATGTGACATGAGTGACTCGAATTCATATGATTGCTCTCGGGATCAGCCATCCACGCCAGTACACTGTTCGTATCCAATACGTTGCTATCTTGCATGCGCCTAACTTTTTTATGACCTTTTGTAAGCCTTTAAAACCATTACCCCTTGCGATTGGTTAGATTCTTTTTTATTTCAGACTCAATGCAAGATGCGCCTTGGTGACTCGTTAATGAGGACGCCAAAATCATACTACAGCTAAATGCGAAGCAATAAGCCATAATTGATTGGTTTCTGCGAGCAAACCTGACATCTCGGTTAGTACGAGACATATCAGAACGGTCGCCACAGGGCTCAGCTAGTATGTAAGGTATTTCCGAAATTACATCAAACTTTTAGGTTTATCCGTGACGCCGAATATTTCTAAGCCAAAATTTGGCGCGATACTTAAATTAGTCTTGATCGCATTGAAATGCACACAACTCATTCAGGAACATAGGAATTCGATGAGGATGTGGCCAGCCGCACTAGGGTGGATCTTCCTCATCTCTTTCACCTGCATTCATGCTCACATCGGAAGGGGGCTGAGTCTGGGGAACACCTCGCTTTCTGTCATAAGTCAAAATAAGCGCGCACATTTTGCGAATGAGTCACAACTTGCGAACGTCACTAGCTTCAAGAAGCAATGCCGAGTCGAGGACCTCCCAGTATCGGCGAAACTACGGAAAGCTTATCCGAAAGACAACAAGATTGCCTCTATCCAAGATCATGATGAGGACGCCAAAGAGCTTTGGGCAAAAATAAAGTCCTCCAACACAATACCCTCTAACGTGGAGCAAAAGCAGGGTGTGAAACATCATATGGCCATTTCGAAGCACGAGTCACATCAATACAGCGATTCAGCTGATCCTGATTGTTGGTGGAGTGCTACCATGTGCACTAAACCAAAAATCAACATGACGGAAGATATCACGTTTTGTCCTGAACCCAAGACTTGGGGTCTCACATTTGATGATGGACCAGATTGTGGTCACAATGAATTTTATGACTTTCTGCAAAGCAAAAATCTTCGTGCTACTATGTTCTATATCGGCTCAAATGTTTTGAATTATCCTCTGCAAGCGCAGCGGGCCATCACGGATGGTCATGAGGTTTGCGTCCACACATGGTCGCATCATTATATGACCACACTTGATGATGAACAAGTCTTTGCTGAACTATACTATACTACACGCATTCTCAAAGATGTACTTGGCGTCACTGTTCGTTGCTGGCGGCCTCCTTTTGGAGACGTCGATGACCGTGTCCGTGCGATTGCAGATCAGCTTGGTCTTCGAACGATTATATGGAGTAGAGATACTGACGACTGGAACGTCGAACCAGACGGTGATGCTTCTAAGGAAAAGATCAACTCTAACTACGAGAGTATCATAAATAAAGACGCGAATTCCAATTCTAGCTCCAGCGGTAATATCGTTCTCACTCACGAGCTTAGCCGGGCTACCATGCATGAATTCATGAGGATGTATCCAAAGATCGAGTCTGCATTTGAACATATTGTTCCTGTCCACGTTTGTATGAACAATTCACATCCTTATATTGAAAATGCCCCTACATACCCTAGCTTCCAGGAATTTACATCCGGTGACATAATCGCTAGGAATATACCAAACATGGATAATTACTCAATTCAAGTTGCCTCTAAACTGCGCATAACGCCTCTTGAAGAGCAAAATCATACCAACAATTCTAGTGATTCGGCACAACATACTTCAGATCCATCTTCGGATCCATCATCAAGTACGCATGTCTCCGCGTTTTCTCCGCATCTTTCTATCGCCCTCACTTTTCTCACGATTATGGCGATTTGGCATATCTGATGGGTCCTGTTCACGATTCATGTCTTATTGTGGACTGAACTTCCACAAAATGTGATGTAATTGATGTTTGTCCAATTTCTTCGTTCAAGCTGGCATAATCACCTTATGCACCTCGACAGTGCATGGACATTCGTGCACTGGGGCCTACATAAGCTGACTGTATCAAAAGTATATGCCCATAGGTCCCCAACTTGTGTGATAAAAAAATTACTCAGTTGCAAAACTCCGCCCAAAGCATTTATAACTCGCACACCGGCACTAATATACAATGTTACAAATTGGAAATACTAATACGAAAATTCCATGACAAGGGATCCTTACTCCAAGAGTAGTCTCGCGTCGAGTTTGCTCTGTATAAGAGACGCCACTGATTGCACTCAAGCTTGACAATATCAAGCGACCTCCTTGCCCCAAGTCATTCCATGACTTTCAAACAACCGCTCAATTCCTGTCCTAGATACAGCTTGCAAGTATCACGCAAAGAAGGGATTCTGGCAGATCTCATCAAGTAGACCCGATTCCAATCTCCGCCTGCATTGCCTGAATGTGTTTCCGAGCGAACTGATCGGGGAAAGCTCCACTCAGGCCTACCGCGCAAGAGCCTTTTCTGTTACAGGCCAACCTTAGGGCGCTACGCCACTCACCCAGCAAGAGTTGTAGAGACAGCCAGTCCCTTCTAGCATTACTGACGAGCAGCATACACAAACAAGCTTCTAATTCAGCGAATCAAACAGCCATCTGTCTCTCCCTGCGAGATAGAACAAAGAGGCGCACGCGGACCTTCCCACTCGCAGGGCTGCGTAACGCAGCATATAGGCGAGTACCAGTGGCCTTTGGGGTAAAGATCCCAAACCATGAAACAAATGTGCTACGCAGACCTCTTAAAGATCTGTTCTCCTCGGCGGGTGAAAACGTAGCGTGAGGGAAACATGGGTAACGGCAGCCCCCGGTGGCCTAAAACAGACACAGTAATCACGTGAATACTTCAACTTTCGGGCGACTATGACTCTTCATGATCTAGAATTCCAGTTGCCTCAAAGTACGAAGGCGGCAAATCAAACCCGGCAGCGACATCGTCTTCATTGATTGCATTAGCCAAAATATCCATAGTCCAAGCATTTTCTTGCTCTTGCGTAAGTGGACCTGCATCATGAACCAATCCATCACTGGATGCATCATCAGGTATCATTGGTTGGGTGCCTTCGTGGAGGGATGCATCTTCATTGATGTGGGGGCCTTGGACACTGACTGTGTCGCCTGTAGTTTCCGTCAATTGCGGATAAATTGGTTGTGTGTCACGGGATTGTTCTTCACGGTCAAAGTTCGGTAGATTTGCTCTCGTAGTCGTAGGCTCAAGTGCCTGATCTTGCTGTGTTTGTTGCGATGCAAGGGCTGACGCCGGCAATGAAGGCCGTGACTCAACGGGCAGCGGCATTCCCGATGTTTGCCCATCAACACGTGCCTCCAACAAGTGTGAGCGACCAATACCCGCCATTCCAGCAGCGTGTGGATCTTGGGCAGGCATGGCAGCAGGTACATGGGGCACTGGCATTGGTGTCATTCCTGAGGGGATTAACGTTGTGGAAGGGCTAGGGGTTGAAGGGACGGGGGGAACTCGTCGACGAGGAGTAGATCCAGAATTAGCGATACCACCACTTGAAATGTCCGTAACAGTTGAGCCTCGTCGGGAGGGTGCTTGAGATATGCTTTGTGTAATCGTGCTCGATCGAAGAGTCTGCATAAGCCGTGGAGGCATACAGTACAAACCTAAAGGAATCGTTTGAAGGACATGTGCCTCTGGTGCATTTAAAGGTTTGACCTGGATGTAATACTCAAGTCCCAGTAACGCTGTTTCGAAGCTCGGACTGCACCATTTCGGGAATTGAACATGACCAAACCATTGCTGCATGCCCGACTTGTTAAGAGGTGATGGGAATACTTTTGCGTGCGCGATGGTTTGAATATGCGAAGCAACATGTCTGCCACGAAGCTGAACCTTCTGAACCAAGCTCACGCAAGGATGTACAACCAGAGGAATTCCTGCACTGTGAACAAGAGTTAGTACGAAAGGGACCACTGAGCGTAAAGGGAAGGTCGCCATGGGATTTCCAGGAAATGAAATGCCCCATCGTTCTTCTTTGGGCTTCTTTGAGCCAAACATTTTGTCCACCAAAGAACGCTTAATAGGTTGCCCTAATGCCAACTGAGACAAAGGAAAGTAATAAGTTTTCCAAGATGATGCCGGCTCAGCCAAACTTTTTGGGAGAATTACTGGTCCCGAAATGGTACTCACTAAATTTTGAGTTTGAGAGGATAGAGCTTGTCTTCTTATTAAAAGAGAGCTTACATTTTCAGGCGGGGGTGGCAGATAAATAAATGGGATCAAGACACGGTCATTCGTGCGGAACAAACCAGGCCTTTCCACTGTAAACTTCAGATACCATTTTACACTAGCCCATTCTTCGCTTTTGCCAACTTTATTTTTTTCACTTTCCAAAACATAGCTTGAAGGATAATAGCTTCCTATTCCTGGAAATTCGTTGGAGCGCCAGCCCTTCGTGGTGCCTCGTTCAGGAATGTCGATCCGAAAGTCCCATTCATAATATCCTTTCCGGTCCAATCTACCCGTCGTATTATTTGTTGATGCGGCATCTTTAGATGCGCTATATTTTGCGTTTGATGGTAAGAAGCGATGATCAAGTTGCACAAGAACTTGCTCACGCGATGATGTGGATGTCGAAGAAGGAGTAAGCCCAGAAAAATTCGTGTTATTTCCGTTCGTGGCTTGTGAAGCTCTAGGAGCCATAATAGCAACGACACACTTCAGTTTAAGCCGAAGCTCTGTCGCCTTCAGCTTCTCTGTACAACGCAAGATCACCCGACCTGTAACTGCCCCATTTCCTCGTTGCTTCGATCCACCCATGAAGGTGGGAGAGGTCTGAGGCGGAGTCTGCAACTGTACAAAGAGTGTATCGTTCGCTCCTGTGTATGTGTGAGCAGTTTTTAGCCCAGATGTAATCGCGGGTGCTGCTCGCATTCGTGAAGTGCCACTCATGCTAGGCACGCCTGCAATCGACTCTGCATAGATGGATGAACCTGAACCTGAGAGCAACGATGCTGTATCGCTATTCACAGCGGGCAACACATATTGGCCTATAGGCTCACTCAGTACTGCATTTTTATGTTGAGGCGAGTGTAAGAGCCATTGATCATGCCTTGACATGACCCAATTTGATATGAACTGATCCTATTCAACCCACTCCAGTTACTTTTGCATAGATCCTTACTATCCACCCAACTTTGTGCGTTCAGGACCGGTCTGCACGTCAAATGTTGTAATAATAATTTAGACCACCGACGCGCCGTTCGCGCCAAGAGCGTGTCGACCTGTCGGCCGAGGCACCCATGCATTTTGGTTATTACATGCCAGTGCCGGGGCCGCTCGATCATTGTTAACCACCAAGTTATTTCAAGATTCATCAAAGAGATGAGGTGCTTTCTGGGACTATTCGCTCTTTTTGCGTTGCTTTCGTTTGTTATGGCAAGTGAAGTAAACGTTATGAGTCCTCGCAAAGAAGACGATGTTTGTTTCAAGTGTGCAAAGTCTTACTATGACTGCTTCAAGTTGTTTGGTAAAACTGGCTGCACAGCCAAGAATGCAGAGCATCACAGCTGGTGCCGTGAATGCACTGGTATTGATCCGCCGTGGTAATTTGTCTGCTTCAACAAGTAAGGGTATCTTTATACATGTTAGATAGATCCCGTGCTTCGGCCATCTCTCCACATTGGCTCGCACGTAGTTGAGAAGCTATTTGATTCTGAACGCATTTACACGACATGCTGGCTAAATCGGTTTCATATATGCGAGCGCGTCCGATTGATCCATTGACACTATCTCGTTACTTCAGCACAACTAATGTCTCTCGACAACGCTTAGAACTCGCTTATGAATTGCAAAGGCCTCCGTCGAGCGACAAGCCTGTCGCTCAAAAAACCAGTGCAGTCGTTGTTTGCCACGGGCTGTATGGCTCAAAGCAAAACTGGCGCTCATTGTCAAAATCGATGGCGCAAGACTTTGGCGTCCCCATTTATGCGCTTGATTTGCGCAATCATGGCTCGTCTCCGCATGCAGACAGCATGTCTTACCTTGACATGGCTGGTGACATTCGAAAGTTTTTTTCAGATCACAAACTTTCGAATGCTACGCTCATCGGGCACTCTATGGGCGGCAAAGCTGCCCAAGCAATGGCCTTGGACCCTCAACTCCCTGAAGGGCTGCTTTCTCACTTGGTGAGTGTGGACATGTCACCAGCAGAAGGACCTATTTCACCTGAGTTCATGCGTTACGCCGAGTGCATGAACGACATCAACAACATGGGCATCAAATCGCGCACCGAAGCAGACAAAGTCTTGGAGCAAATTGAGCCTGAACTTTCTGTGCGACAATTTCTGCTAACGAATCTGGAGCGCGACGGTGACACAATGCGCTTCCGCATCCCAGTGGACGCTATCCTTAAGTCGCTAAAAGCAATTGGTGATTTCCCATACGCACCACCATCAGATGTTCCATCACAACCCCAATATCAATGGTATGGACCTACATTGTTTATCAAAGGCACGCGGAGCAAGTACATCAACCGTCACAACCTTCCACTTTGCAAGGCGTATTTCCCTAACATGGAACTCGAGGTACTTGATACCGGCCACTGGTGCCAAGCTGAAGCTCCAGGTCCTTTTATGAAATCATTAAAAACATTCTTACTCAAGTGAAAGTCTCACTTGTACTTGGACATCTCCACGCCCTTGACTTCGTAGGCACATTTCTTGTAGAAAGGGACGTTATCATCGCTGCAGTCCAGAATAGTCTTGTATGCACCTGCCTGCTCACTAAGCGAGGTGAGCGTGTTAATCAGAATCTTTCCAAGTCCCTTCCCCTGCATTGAATGATCGACGGCAATGTCTTCAATATGTCCTGCGGTGGCAAGTGACCGAAGAAACTTGGGTTCAAGGAACACAGTACCTGTCGCAACCAGCTTGTCCGTGTCTTTAGAAACTATCACACAGATAAAATATTTGCTCGCTGAAGAGTTTGCTTGAGATAGTTCATGGAATCGTGCGCGCCATGCTTGTTCACCTGGATCTGTGACAGACGTTAATGATTCAAGTACATGGATGTGTCCGCGGCTGTGGTCCGTCGATGACAGTGGACGTATGTGTAGACCGTACTTAGCCAGTTTCTCGTTCGATTCAGCAGGGATCAAATGTGCTGGAAAGCACAATTCTAGTTCTGAGTCAGGTGTGAATGGCATCTGTCAAACGCGTAGGTTGATGTGAGAAAGACTTCCTGTTCGGATAGTATTGAAGTGCGCGTATCCCTTTACAAACTCCTCGCATGGGCCACGTGGCTAACTCTTGCTATCCTACATGCAACCATGTTAGCCATCATGAGTCGCGTAGGCGCTGCACGAATGCCCCCCGTATCTATGGCATCTCGAGCACTAACACTTGCACGCCATGTTCATACGGGTAGGTCTGCCTCATTTCGTGTACCTTGGTGTTGCGTTGGTGCACTCAGTGCTTCGGTCGTGGCGTTTTTCGGTTTTCATGCATCGCAGCTTTCTCTCGAAGCGCCCATGGATCGTGTTGTGAGGGAACAACAGTCTTGCATGGATATGCCGGTCTATATGAAGACGGATGGGTCAAATTTAAATGACACTGGCTCGCTTATGCGCTTGGTTGGCTTGGGTGTTAGGACTGTGACTTTCCTTCGATTTTATGTCTATGTGGCTGGCTTGTACGTCGCCGAAGATGCATTGGAGGCTGCTCGATCACAAACCAAAGGTAATCAACTTGATCTTGAGCAGAAAGTACGTCAGTGGCTTGAAGCCGGTATCCCGTGTGCCATTCGAATCATGCCAACTCGGTCCACTGACTTCTCTCATCTTCGTGATGGCCTCATTCGTGCAATCAACGTGCGTGCGAAAGACGCTCGACTTCCCTCGGCTAGCTATGAACTATCAGAAGAAGCCGAAGGTACTTTATCTAAAAACTTGACCGAGCTCAAGTCACTTTTTCCTCGTTTTAAAGTGCAGCGTGGTCACACTCTTGACATAATCGTTCAAAAGACACGCTTGAATACATATTTGCTTTCTTTGCAATATAACGGGAAGGAGCTTGGGACTGTGGAAAGTGCACCTGCTTCAACATCGGGTACTTTGCCACCATTTACGCTTCCTACAAGCCTCTTGCTCGCTTATGTAGGTACCCACCCTGACATAAGCGAGCCATTGCGCAAGTCAATAGCCAGTGGTCTAGAGGACGGGCTGCCTTAACTGCACGCTTGTTTCACTTGGATCGTAGAACGAAATTCAGAAAAAAAATTAGCTACGGATTCGGATGCCGCGGTCTTGAGTTCCAGCGTTGTTATACCGGTTGGCACGACCACTCTTGTCAATGTGGTCGATACCAAGCACATCTTCTTGTGAGAATTTGTGCTCATACAAGATGTCGTCATCTTCCAAATACGTAGGTTGCTTGTATTGGGTCATTTGGATCAAAGCGAAGCGGTATTTGATAAATTCTTTATCAGGCACATCAAGGCGTACTTGAAGGCGTTTTGCCGTTTCGGCAAATCGTTCTCCGCGCTTTATCACAAATCGGAATGGTACACCATGCGTGCGGGAGATGTCTTTTGTGAAGTGGCACACTTGAATAAGTTTTTCGTCCTCATGAAGTGTAAGTTCACCAGGCCATATCTCTTCAGCAAAAAGCTCTATTCCTTCTGGTATACTGTTGAGCGTATCAAACAGATGCATTTCACGTTGCTGCTTGCCCAGTCCCGCTGACACAAAGACACGAATTTTGTGCGTGCCTTCTGGCCGAAGCTGAACTTCCTTGGCTAAATGATCCACAAGATCATGTACTGTTGCCGTCCTAGGCAGCAAAAATGAGTGCGGTTGCGAATCCTCCTTGTTGTATGCGCCCATCCACGTTACGTTAAGTGATATCTTTGTCTCGAGCTCAATGATGCTCACATTGAGAATTTCGTAGTACAGCAAACTGGCAGATCCTTGCAAATAACTTGTTTGTATTATTTCGTTGATTGTTTGGTTTGCAGCACGCTTGAGCACCGTCTTCGGCGTTCCGTTGATTCCATTTGCCACGGTGAAGCGAAGCATGAGAGGATCTTTCTCCAATCGCTCGCCAACCTTGGCTGCTAGCATGTCGTACGTCATTTTCTTGTTGAGTGTAAGTTCAATTTCCGTCTGGCAAGGCGCATCTTCATACCGGGGCTTAATTAGCAAGCGCACCTGGTTCTGAAGAAAGTCGTAGAACTGAACAGGGTTGGAGTACAATTGTTGCATCTCGTAATCATTTGCATCCTTCTCTGATAGTTCAATTTGGAAGCAAATAATATCACCGTCTTGCAGCTCACTTTGAACAAAGGTTGCTTTGAATTTGAGTTGTTCAATCATGCCAGGCTTGATCTCCTCAAAGAGCTTAACCTGAGTGCTTGGTGGCCAACGCATAAGTTCATTGATTGTTGGTACCAAGTCGCCGACCTTCATGTGACGCTGAACGTACATTCGCGATACACCCAGGAGAGTCTGCCGTGAGGTATCAAAATATTTTAAAAAGATCATGATAGCATCTCCTCGCACATTTGGGTTCAAGTGCACCATAGCCAAACTGTTTGGGTCGATCAACTCCATGAAAAATCTTAAATCATTTTGTCGGGACGCCATTCGATCCCGTACCATTTCCAGTGTTAGACTCGGGTCATTCTCAGGAACGAGGGCATCAGGTCGAACAGTTTTGTTTTGCCGATTTACCAAGACCCAAAGACGCATAAGTTGATCCGGCACTTCAAAATGCGACGCAAGTCGCGCCTTGAAACTAACAAACGGTTCGTTCTTCAGTACACGAAACGTGGGAAGATCCGTAGGACGCCCCATGCGGTCATCAAATGACACAAGATCAAAGCCCTGATGCATGCGGAATATATCCTCAGTTATAATCTTGGTCGTGAGATATAAATGTTGTTCTTCACGCTCACGACGACGCGCTTCAACTTGCAAACGTTCCTCCTCAACACGTTGACTCAGGTAATTTGGTACATCCACAGGCTCGATCGGCTTGAGAATCTCCCCCATTTGTGATTCGCGAATGTAAACCAGCATGTATGCGTTAGTAAAGCGCTTCATCGCACGAACCGGCGCCGTTGCAGGCGCATTGCGATTCGCTCCGTTCATCGGTATCATTTCGCCACCAAAGTTGTCCTCTAACACCTCCTTGAGTGTTGCAGGAGTCACCCGATCGTCATCGAATTTGAACCAATTACTATCAGGCTCAGGTTTAATGAGAGCAAAATAATGACCACCATGCAAATCACCTGAATGGACAAGAACTCCGTGCAACTTGTATACCCAGGGCTCGTTCTGAACTTCTTTGATCAGAAACGGTGACAAGTCAATGGATAAGGGAAATTCATGTCGATCATTAATTTTGACCATCATATCTTTTTCGATATCATACTCGAAACGCTTGAGCTGAAGATGAAGCACTGGGGGAAAACTCTCAAATACAACTCCTTTTTCAGCATCTTGAAGGCCATACCCTTCGGCATGGTATTTATTATCTCCCTCTAGCATCTCAGTTTGAATATAGTTCCAGAAAGACTGCTCCAGATTGGCCATTCCTTTGACGTTAAGCTGAATATCGTAGAAGTCTTCAGAACGAGATGACTCATACTTCACATTCACGCAGCGAAGGAAACTTTTCATTTTACCCACAAAAAGACGCGATATCGCTCCATCTGCTGCAGTTCCTTTCATTTTGATTTCCAACTTCTCTTGAAGTACGCGGTTGAACTCTTGTACATCATGTTGTAAAAAAGAGTCAAGGGATTTCCATCCAAATGACTTAGTCAGTTCAGTTGTACCAACGGGAGCATCATTGGTCTGAAGCAGATAAAACACGCGTTGAAGCGCGTAAGCCACGCTGTCGGTGGGAATGTCATTTTCGGTTGGAATCTGATACACAGCACGGCGGAAATAGTTGGTAAAGTAAAGAGATTGGAGCAGTGAATTCATATAACATGTTGCACCCTGGT
>ERZ500990.411-NODE-411-length-14913-cov-4.115493_pt1 | contig 14913 bp, 10 predicted proteins | sample MGYA00248876_ERZ500990 | MGnify/ENA primary metagenome ERZ500990 (study PRJEB25958, sample SAMN03398517) | human skin metagenome | study: EMG produced TPA metagenomics assembly of the Human Skin Microbiome Metagenome (human skin metagenome) data set.
GCGGAAACGAGCGACAGCCAGCAAAGCCACGGCGCCACTGAAGCGGGCAAGAGCATCATCGCCGGCGAACATCGTCGTTGCGACGACATCCGTCGACTTGTCAGCAACCGAGCAACGCACGCTCCAAGCTCTTGGCATTCAACGCACGGACGACATGTCAAAAGCAACGCATCTCGTGGCCAAGAACCTCACACGCACAGAGAAGATGCTTTGTGCCATTGCACGTGGTCTTTACATCGTTGGTATGAGCTGGATTAGGGACATGACTCGCAAGCAGACATTGATCGATGCGTCTTCTTATACCCTACGTGACAAGGACAAAGAGAAGCAATGGTCCATGTCGCTTGCTGATGTGCTTGAGCGCAGTCGGCAGGCACCATCGAGCCTCTTACGGGGCCATACATTTTATGTCTCGAAGCATGTCCAGCCATCGCGTGAAATTTTGCGGCATGTGATGGAGGCTGCTGGTGCTCATGTCGAATATGTGACTGCCAAGACGAATGCCGACGTCTTGGCCATGGACCAAGTGCATGTGATTGGATCGCGGTCTGATCAGGCGACGCTCTCGTCGCTTCGTGCGCAGCATGAGAAGCGCCACAGCAGCAAGGATCCAACGGCCCCGGTCCCGTGGCGCGTGTACACCCCTGAACTTGTTCTGTCCGGCATTCTTCGGCAGCACGTAGATTGGTCAGCCACGTACGAGCTGTCTGTGACTGACTCGTAGCGGAGCTCCTGTCTAGGGTTGGTTCGTGTTCATATGATACCCAAGACGTTCAACTATGTCACACAGACTTGGCTTGATTGATACGCGAAGAAAAAGCGGGCACAGCCAATAGCACACCTATGATATAGTTCTTTTATCTGTCATACGAGACCCGCGTGTCTTTTCCCGCTCACTAGAGCGTGATTTGTGCTGCATCAAGATTTAGGGCATGTAGCTGAGCACCGTTAGCATATCATGTGCACCAGGATCGTCTGGGATGGGAGCACGACTGTCCTGATCCGTATACGTACAAGGAGGTTGACATTGCGAATGCGTACGTCCTCAGCGCCGGGCGGGAGTGACGATGGCGTGCTGCCGGCATGCATTTTTGCTTCCTTTGCGGTCATGATGTTCGTCAGGATCTTGTCACGCAGCTCCTGCACCAGGACCTGCTGCTGCGACAGATCAGCGTGGATGGCGAGCAGGGCCATCAAGTTCCATACAGGCTCATCTTCCAGGTTTGCATCGGGCGCCGTCGCACTTTTGTGCGCGTGCCAATCGATACCGAAGGGCAGGTACGTCGTCAGTCGAGTTGAGTAGAACAGTGAGGGCAGCTGGCCGTCAGCCGTTAGCCGGTTGAACAGCACGCCCAGCACATTGTGCCATTGCGTCAGCTCGTCAGCATCAGGGGCATCAGGGGCTGCTGCAGCTGCCGCTTGACGAAGTGCTTCGGCACGCGATAACAGTGCAGAGAGAAGCGACACACCGGGGCGTGTCTTGGCGCAAACGAGCACCTGGTTCCGCTCCATGAGTAGCGCGAGCATGCCACTGATAATCCGGAGTGAAAGCGTGTTGATGAGAGCCATCATCTGGAATAGAACCGAGTTGGAGAATGCGTCGATACTGCGGCCGAGATCGGCCGCCTGCTGCGACGTCAAGGGCGAGCGAACGTGCCGAATGGCCTGTGTCGCGCGATACTGCTCCCAAGCAGCATATTCATGTACAGCATCGAGCGACTCAAACGAAGCCACAAGCATCGTCAGCATCGTCAGCGCCTGCTCGGCATTCAGCAGACGGAACACACGAGGAATCAACCGCTTTCCCTTTACATGGTTTAATAGCGACACGAAGGGATGTGGATCAGAAATGCCCAGCGGCTCCAGCACACGCAGCTCCTCCCAAAGCGTATCGGCCAGTTGCTTCTGGGCTGCGGAGTCGGTGGCCGCTGGCTCTCGACGCATCTGCTCCAGCTGCAACACAATGTGGTACAAACGCTCAAGAATAGCGAGGGACTCGCGCCGTGACAGTGCCGCTTTGCTGGTCGCACTAGGTGGCTCTCGTGTGACGTCGCCGAAAGCTGCCCCTTTCAATGCAGAGCGCATTGCGTCTTCTTGATGCTGCGTCGCCGGCTCGTCGCCAGGCTTCGGTGCCGCACCCTCTGTACTCGGCTCGTTGATCAGCTGCAGCATCTGCCGTGGCTTTGTCGCTGAAACCAGACTCACTCGACCCAGTGTGCCGGCCAATGACGACACCGTTGCGCCTTTTGCCTCGCGCTTTTTGCGGTTGTCTACAAGTCGCTCGACCTGCTGCTGCATGCGGAGCATGGCATTCTCATGCCGCGTGAGCTTGCGGCGGGTCGTTTTGCCTGTCGACTCTGCATTCTTGTGCTGCTGAATCGCCTCGACGGACCCATCGGGCACCATCACCTTGCGTGCGCCGCCACGCAAGGCAAAGAACACATGCGCGTAAAAGTCGTCCGTGTATGGATCGGACGTCACGAGATGACTGATCTGGATTCGTGTAATGAAATCTTTGTCGGCGCCAGACATGACGCCATTGTGCTTTGTAAGTTGAGCGAGCTTCGCAGCCTTGGAACGCCGCTTCTCTTCGGTCTTCCTCCACTCTTCCATCCGTGAGGGTGCCTCACTTGTAAGGACGTGTGCCGCTGTCTCGGCGTCGCCTGTCTCGCCCCGCAGCAGCGATGGATACCGACGCACAATCTCTTCCAACGAATCGAATTGGATCGGCGGCGGCAAGCTTAGAATGGCCGTCTGCACGTTCGGCGGACATGCCTCGAGCATGGCACGCATTCGTGCCAGGTGTGCTGCCTGCACTTCGGCTGGCTGAGGCGCTGGCGGTGCATGGTGCATCTGTGGCGCCACACCGCCTACGCCGGTGCCGGGCCCAGCGCCTGCCACGGCTGCCACGGGCATTCCCACTCCGTTCATCGGAGGCATACCTGGCAGCGGAATTCCTGGTGGCGGCACACTCAGGGGCGCAGCACTGACAGGGGGATGCACCACCGCCTGAAGAGGCATCGCCACCTGTGGCCGTACACGTGGCGAGTGCGCATGAGGAACGCCAGGTGGAACGGACGCTGGTGGGTGCTGAGGCACTTGGGACTGTGCCTGCGACTGCAATGCAGAAGCGGAGCGACGCTGCTTCAACAACTGTGCTTCGACTTCTCCCAAGGTTAACGGACGAGGCATCTCAGTTTGGGCTGCTGCTGCCGCCATGGCGTCGGAGGGCACGGCAGGAGGTGCGCGCTTGGCCACCAGTTCAGACTCGACCTCCTTCAATGTTTTCTGTTGAGTTGCGGGTGCGGGTGCGGGCGCAGGCGCAGGCGCATGTGCAGGTGCAGGTCCAGGCGCAGCAGTCGTAGGCGTAGGCACAGCAGACATGCTCGTCTTCGCAGATGTGCGAGAGAGCGAAGGTGTACCCCAGAAATCGTCCAACGACGCGGCAAAGGCCGAGGCATTGCGATCGCTCTTCGTAGATGTGCCCTTCACTGGTGCTGCAGCATTATGACCAAAGTTGAAATCATCTTTGATATCTTCGGCCAATGCCCCGAATGTGTCTTCATTCACATCATCATTCGTTTCCACAAGTTGATCGCCCAGCCCATCGTAACCGTCCTGTCCCCACGTGTAGACTTCTACATCCTCTTGTGCACTTGCTTCTAGCGCGCGCTGAATCTTGTCATTGAGAGACCGCTCTTCGTCATTCGAAAGAGCTGCGGCTTTGTCTTCAGCCGGCAGACTCGTGTCGAAGCCGAAGAACGACATGGTCTGTCGCACACAAAAGCCGCGCGGCCAGCACCGAAGCTGGCAACGTTACGGAGAGGGATAATCACGTGATGGAAAATGCGCGGCGTCAGCACCATTGCAGGCGCCGGTTGAATGCCTGCGTGCCCGTGTACCGAGATCACAATCCAGCTCCGCTGAGCAAGTTAGATACAGCTGCGGCCATAATATCTGTGCTGCATCATGGAATATCGACGAGATCTGGAATACATTCTTGCTTGGTATAGTTGCTGCCGTCATCCACCTACGTTTTCGTCGCCATGAAAGCTTCCCAGGCGGAGAGTGTGGGATACATTCGTATGTGCGACGTAGATTTGACTGTGCTTCAGCTTCTACATAGCGTAGCTACGGACGTCTCTGTTAGGATGTTCCACAGATCTTGCTACAAAGTCGACATCGGAACACTAACCCATCTATGCAGTTCGTAGCGGACACCCCCGAGCTCGGCAGGCCATGAATATGTGGAGGATGACCGAGCTGCAACCAACACTGACGCACCGATCATTTGGCTGATGTCGGCCGAGACACGTGCCGCGCCACGAACGCAGGGACCAAGCAGAGGACAGAGATGAGTGGAAGCTGAATGCGCAATTGGATGTGTCAACATTGACCGTCGGTGAGAACGGTTGCTCGTGAACGTTGTCTGTTGCGTGCAGCCGCCAGGGAGTTGACAGAACGCGCCATGCCGGCGAAGAGTCTTCAAACACTCGTAAAGCAACGTACGTGCTAACGCGGCGCATCGTGGCGTGACTAACTTCGTGCGAAGGGTACTTGAATGCATTACGAACTGTACAGCCAGCCACACGATGGAAGAACCTCGTTGTCGATGCGTATACAATGCAGTACATGGCTGCTGTCATGCGCATGTTTGATATTCTCGAGCAAAATGTCACCAAGGTCGACAAGATCGAAAAGCCACGCGAGCCAGAGCCTGGGATGGAGACTGCCTATTTACTATGTGCAACCACGCACAATGTCGAGCGAATCATTGAAGATATGACGCCCACACGTACCAGGCCGCCTTTGTATGATGCAGCCCATGTGTTCTTTGTAGATGCAGTGTCGGACGAGCTCGTCGAGAAGCTCACGCGTTCAAAGGCAGGACCCAAGCTCAAGCAGCTAGTTGAGCTATTTATCAACATGTGGCGTATGTACTCGACCTGCTATGTCTCTTCTAATGTTCTCGCTTACACACAACCACAGCGACCGAGTCACAGACGTTCATGCTAAAGCATCCAAGCTCGTTCTTCACCGTGTTTCAGCCAATGGATACCAAATTTTCGCCATCGATGGACGAAGCTCTCGCCTTGATGCAAGACGAGCTCGATATGTCGACGCAAGCCATCCTAAATGTTTGTGTTACTTTGAATGAAAATCCCTTGATTAGATACTTGCACACGCCCGGCAAGATCCTCGGACCCCTTTCCCCTGAGGCACTCTCCGACACCATTGAGGGCACGTTTGCCGCCGATGACGCACGCATCTCCGATGTGCCAGGCCGCATCCAGATTGGTGTACCATTCACGCAACAGCTTGCTCATCGCGTTCAGGCAGCGCTGGACGACTATTCAAAGAACCAGATGCTCGGTGATCCCGGCCGTCCACGCGGCGTCCTGTTTATCACGGACCGCACGATGGATCTCGTCTCGCCGTACCTGCACGAGTTCACCTACCAAGCGATGGTGTACGATCTCGTTCAAATTTACGACAACACATACAAGCACACATATGTGAACTCAGAGGGCGCGCGTGAAGAGCTTGTCGTTGAGCTGAATGATGAAGACGAGATCTGGACATCCATTCGCCACCTACACATCGCCGAAGCGATCGTGTACCTGACCCGAGAGTTCCAACAACATATGGGAGAGGCAAGCCAGTTCTCCGACAGCATGTCAATCAGCGGCATGCGGGATATGCTTACGGCTCTCCCCCACATGCAGCAGACGAAAGAGAAACTGTCGGTGCATCTGGCACTTGCACAGTTGTGCATGGACAAGTTTGAGCGCAGCAAGCTTTCTGCTCAGGCCATGGTCGAGCAGAATGCAGCGACGGGCCAGACGCCTGAGGGCTCGCGCCCTCGCTCCCTCGTTGAAGAAATGGTCCCGATTCTCGATGACCCCTCCATCACAAACTCGGACAAGGTGCGCATCATTGCTTTGTATATTTTGTATAGCGATGGTGTGCAGGACGAAGACCGCCGCCGATTGTTCCAGCATGCACGACTCACAGGCGGAGAAACGGCGTCCATTACGAATCTTTCGCTTCTCGGCGCGCGCGTGACTCGGGAGCCCTCGACGTCGAGCCTCGATGCCATCTTTCGCAAGCGCCGGAAAACTCTCGCGCCCCGCTTGCCTGCCGCTGGTCAGTCAGAGTATGAACTGAGTCGATGGCAGCCCCTTCTCCGCACGATGCTTGAAGACCATCTTTTGGGCCGTCTCGAGCAAGCCATGTTTCCTTATGTGCGTGATGCGCCGCCCGAGCAGCCATTCTCTGCACAGCTGCAGCAGCGGTCCATGTCGTTCAGTGCTAGTGCGTCTGATATGGCCACATCTATGCTGCACTCGGCGATCAATGCCACAGGTGGTAAAGACTCGCCACTCGCGCGCGTAGGCGCCGGCTTTGGCTTCGATCAGTCCAGCTCAACACGCGCACAAACGCTACGTGGCGGTGGCACAACGAGTCTGCGAAGTGCACGGCCCACATGGCATCAAAAGGGTCGCTCGCAATCGGCAGCGAGTATCGCTGCGCCTCCTGGTGCCGGCAGCAGCACAGCTGCTGGCGCTGGCGGCACGTTGGGATCACAGCGTGCACCATCCACCGTTTTACAAGAAATGAGCAATCCATCTGCTCAACGTCTCATTGTATTTATGGTCGGCGGTGTCACGTATTCTGAGATGCGCACGGCCTATCAGGTCGGCAAACGCAACAACGCTGAAGTATACCTTGGTTCCTCTCATGTATTCACGCCTCTTTCCTATATGGACTCATTGCGTGTAATAGGCACACCTCGGCAACCCGTGCCGCCTGATCTACATGTCGAGGCACGTCGGCGTGCCCAGGAGGCGGAGCGAGAGCAACTCTTGGCACAACAACAGGGCAAGAAAGTGAAGAATGCACCACCGCTCAAGAAGCCCCAATACCCCCAGGAACTCTGGCCACAAGCGCGGTATGACTTGCGTTTTACTACAGAAGACGAAGTACCCTCTGCTACTGCTACTCCTGCTGATACTCCTGCTGCTCCCCCGCCCATGCCTGAAAAGAGTGCGAATCGCCTCGCGAGGCTTAAGAAGGGTGGCAAGGATGTTTCGATGGGTGCTAGTGCATCTTCGCCCGCGAAGTACGACAGTGCGCCTCCAAACTCCGATTCTCCAGATCCATCCAACGCCGCGGCGGGTGCCGTGCCTGCTGCGCCTACATCGGTCGCGGCACCTGATCCACCCATCTCCACCAGTAAAAACCGCTGGGGCCGCGACATGTCCAAGTTCAAGGTATGTTTTCATTCCTTCGCCACTTTCTTTTCAATGCATCATCTACTAACGCTGACTTCGTAGCATGCTTTGTTCCACAAAAGGTAGTCCGTTCTCACGCACATGCGTTTCTTGCCTTCCAGGCTTTCGCCTGTCTCCACACGTACGCTGCGAAGCGCATGCCCCGCGCTCACAAATGGCTGTGTGATTACTCATTTTGCATACTTATGCAGAAGACGCGCGAAAACCGCGCGCATGTTTTGTTGTAGCCTGGACTACCGACCATTGGTCGCACTGTCAATCTGCAAGCTGTTGCTTACGTGTTATAAGCGGACTAGTTAACCACTGCGTGTCGACACACCATATCGTAGACAATCTGATCTTGTGCAATGTCTCAAAATAATATTCCTGTCGCTGGCGCGGCACTGAATTCGGCCAAGGAACGGCATTATGCATACCTTGCATCTCGTCTGGACGCGCTGGCAGCGACGATGCAGCACACTCAACACCACATGTCCATTGCAAGCGAACAGGCAGCTTACATGAAAGACTTGGGCGTGGGGCAGGCGGCGATGTTTATGGCAGCACTTGACCAAGTGGACCGTGAGAACGACAGTGCATCAGCAGCGGCCAATGCATCCGGCTAGTGTACACGAAAGCCACCTTGAGAGCCGGCAGAAGTGCTGCCATGATCCTACAAACGAGATTGCATCACGATGTTATTGTTGGATTGTCTGTGGCGCGGATCTTCTATTGTTCGGGTGATAAAGCTGCAGCACACGGACCTGGTCTTTTTTCTTCATTCCTTTACATTGGTGGGATTGTGCTGTATCCTGCATCCTTCCATGCAGATTCAATCGCGCGGCGCAAGCGATGCAGACCCTCGGCTATGTCATTCTCGGGAATGACACTGAAGCTGACACGAGCGTATGGCGTCTTACACCCACCCGCATAAAACGAAGATCCTGGAACGACAAGCACACCTTCATCGAGCGCCTTTTCCGCAATAACCTGGAACGAGTCGCCCTCCGGCGCTTCAGGCGTCGGCGGCAAGTGCAACTTCAGCCAGAAAAACATGCCTGACACGGGCGTCGTCCATGTGGCTACAGGAGTAGGACCACTGCCCAATATCTTTTCGAGACTGGACGCAAAGACATCACGACGCTCCCGGTACATGCTTGCAACCTTGTCCACGTGTTGGAGGAACCCATTCACACCCCAGTGTCTGAGCAGATGTGCAACAATCACTTGGATTGGTGATGATGCATGAATACTGCTCGTCGCCGTATAAGCGACGATGGCCGTGACGATAGGCTTCGGCCCCACAACGTAGCCCAGTCGCATGCCAGCCGACATGATTTTCGAAAAGCTTTCAAAGCGTAATACATATCCATATCCATATTCATCAGCCTGTTCTCTTTCCAGGGCAAAGTAACTGGGGATACGTTCACGCGTTACAGGATCTTCCCCGAGCCCGTCAAAGCCAATGTAATAATAGGGGTCGTCCTCCATAATAAGCACCTGGTGTCGACGTGCAAGTGCAAGGATCTTGCGCTTGCGATCCGCCGAAGCCGTTGTCCCGGCTGGGTTACTGCCTGTCGGTACCGTGTATATGGCCTTGGGAAAGCGCATTTTAGACGTCTGCTCGTGTGATGTCCAATTCTCCAGCACGGACGCCAGTGCCGAATCGGACAAGCCCTCCTCGTCCGTCGCAATGTTGACTGTATGGATTCCGCGGGATGCTAGGTCCGGAAGGAGGCCTGGGTACATGGGTGACTCGACAAGTACAGTATCACCCTCGTCGAACAGTGCTAGACTCGTCTGCATCACTGTGTCAGCGGGGAGGGACAAAAGCACATAGCACAGCAAAAAAAAAAAAAAACGTACCTTGGCAAGCAGATCTTGCGATCCTGTCCCAACAGCTAGCTCATAGTCACCTGCAGGCGATCCATCACCACGCTTGCGGCCGTGCACTGTAGACACAATGGTATCCATGCAGTCCGAAAACATCTTATCACTGCTTGACGACCCGTATTGCAATGCACGCTCGAGATCCTCTCCTTCAATGACGAGTTCTGTCGCATCATCCGTTTCCGAGTTTTTCGACATGATGGAATCTGGCTTCAGTGTCACAGAGATCGACTGAAAAGGAAACCCACTGGGATTTGGCTTGCCAGCGAGAAACGAGATCATTCCCGGTCTAGACTCGTGTGCGAGCAATCCGCGAATCGCAGGCGTAGGTCGACGGGTGTATTCCCGTGATAGCAATTGTTCATAGTTCAATGGCATCGTGCAAAAAAAGTCTTTGCCGCCGTAGCTATTCGCCGCAAGTTATAACAATGGTCCGCCACACGAACTATCTGACAGATTGACACCGCACTGTCTCGACGCAGTCTTATCTGCGAAGGCGCATCACCGACGTTCTGCATGACAACCTCCACCAACTCCATGAGAGATCACGTGATAATCACTCGTCGTCCACGTCGTTGTCGAAAGCATCGCTTCCATCGGTGCAGAAGTCTCTCTGACATCAGCCTGTGTCAAGCGCGTGGTAGCGTTGACTTCGCACTTTCTCGACTAGTGCTTCGCGTTGAATTTCATCAGAATGGTACGTATGGAAGATTCTAGATGTGCTGGTCCTAACGGGGTGAAAGCCCCCTGTCAAAGCTAAGGGTGGGCGCATGATGGCCCTGATTGACTACCGCCTGCGTGTTACACTGAACGATGGTCGTCAAATGACTGGACAATTGCTCGCATTCGATACCCACATGAATCTTGTGTTGTCTAATGGTATGTGAAATGCAATGTCGTCCCTTTCCTATCCTACTAACATGCGTGCAGCGGAAGAATTCCGACGAATCAAGCCAAAGAAAAAGAAGACACAAAAGGCAAACAAGAAGCAAAAGGTATCGCATGGGGATACGGCCGCCGGGCAGGCCCACATTGATGAAGAGGACGACGACGACGACGAACCGCACCCACCTGTGCAAGAGCAGAAGCGGACATTGGGCCTGATTATCCTTCGTGGTGAAACCATCATCAGTATCAGTGTGGACGCACCACCACCTGAATCGAAACGAGATATGCCGGTTGTATGTATCGCTTTGATCACTGCTTCTCTTTCTTTTCTTTTCATGCGTGTGAGCTAACGAATAGATGGCCCCGGGCCCAGGACGAGGCGTTCCAACCGGACGAGGCGCTGCGATGGGTGCAGTGCCAATGGTTCGCCCGCCATTTGGTCCTCCGCCAGGCTTTGGTGGCCCTCCGCCAATGGGCCCCCCGCCAGGTTTTGGTGGACCGCCTCCTGGATTTGCACGTCCACCACCAGGTTTTCGACCTCCCGGCGCGTAATAGTGTACTTAAGATGCTCCGAGTTGTTCGTATATGATAGTAAGATGTATAAAAACCTATTCGGCGATGTAGGCGGATACGATTCCCGTCAGATTTGTATGGGTACAAGCCTTGTCAACACTACGCCCCCGTACCTAACTGGGGGTGCTTGACGAAGGCGCATTAACATTCTTGAGTCCAAGACGCCCCAGCATGAGATCTTCAAACCACGCAGAGCCTGGTGTTTGCGTCACTACGTCAATATGCGGCAAAGGCAGTGGGGCATCACGATTCTTTTGCTCTTTGGCGCCCTGCTCCCCATCATCAGCATCGGCTTTGCGTTTTGAAGGCGTCGTTGTTGTGGTAGGCAAAGCATGTTCGTCCTGAGGACCACGAGCCGCCTCAACGTCTGCCTTGTTCCGTCCACCATACTCTTCGCCATGCTGGCGACGGTCCACTACACAGAATCCACGAGTTAAGCGACCTTCTGTCTCAATGAGGAATGGTCGACTTGTGCAAGACCAGAGCTTGGTGTCTGTACAAAAGATCGCATGCGCAACGGCCAAAGGATCGTGTGCCTCAAACAAGTCGTATTTCGCCGCATCGAACGAAACACCTTTAGGTGCAAATGAGTTGGTTACTGCACGTGGCTTGCGGAGGAACAATGAAATTAAGCGGAACAAGTAGTTTGTTTTGTACAGCTCCGATGATTCGTCAAGCACCAGAAGTTCATACGGCACAGTGTGACGCGATGTCGTATCCAGAGGGAGAAGCTGGATCGGAAGTGGACGTCCATCATGCACCGCATCTTCCAGCAAAACTTTGGCAGCCCAAGGGTCAGCGAAAAAGTTGAACTCGGCGGTGGGAGATGTGTTGCCAGGCACGTCGAGAGCGCCACCCATGACACTAATGGAGCCCACGCGGCAGAAAGTCTCAGGGTCCTTCAGATAAGCACTTGCCAGGTTGCTTAGCGGAGCAACGGCCGCAATTCTTACAGTGTGTGGCGGATGGCGCCGAAGAATGTCGAGAATGCATTCATCCGCTGGCAAGTTAGCCGGCCTGGAACCGAAGAGAACTGACGACTTAGTGGCTGGATATGGATTCCCCTCGATAAAAGAGACGCCTGACATGCCGTCACGACCATGGAAATAGCTCGCCGTGAATAAGCGACCACCCAATGGTTTCTCAGCACCCAGGGCAATCGGTACGGGCTTACCATTGAACCCGTGCTCAATTCGCTCACGTAGCGTCGCATTCTTGATGGCACCATCCTTGTTTGCGACTTCCAGTGCATGCGCCAGACGCAGAATGTTGCTGTGTGCATAGTCAAGGGTTGTATTTCCGAATGTGAGTGTGATGGCTTCTAGCGTCACTTCTGGCGATGCAAGCGCCTGGTGCGGATGTCAGTTGTCGGACAACAAGTACGTACGAGAAGGATCGCAAGAAGATCGTCAACACCTGGATCTGTGCTGTTTACGTATTAGAAGGCTCGCTGACTACGCACGTACTCGATAATCAATGGCACAGTCGATGTCATCGTCGTCTCGTCAGTGTCTACGGATGTCGTAACAGGCTAATGGCTGCACCGACTCGTGGGTGGAGACTAGGTTATGTGCGTAGAAGACAGGCCAAATGTTGTAATAATGTGGACCAATTTTGAGAGTAACACACACACATTTTCAGCACGCAACCTCCAGCATTTGAAGAGGCGCTCGACTCAAATGTGATACTATGAAGGGTGGCAGGAGAAACGTCCTGATGCATCCTTTATCGAAGTACGTCACACCTCCGGATATATATCATTACGACGCTGCTCCCAAAGGGGCATATCCTGGCGCACCTTGTTGACCGAGTCGAGTGCCTAAAAGTGGGGTAAGAATGGGGTCGGTTATGCACGTACAATATCGGCCAATCCAAACGCAGCCTCAAATGGCGGCATGTCGCTGCACATGTGTCAGAAATACGTGGACTAGTCATACAAGCAGCGCCATACCTGCATTGAGCTACAATAGAGCCCCATGGATCCACGATCATGGCATGTCCCCAGCTGATGTGTGAGCGAGCACGGAAAAGGCTGCTGCTTTCACATACGATGTACGGGTTGTCCCCGGATGTGTGCCTATCGTGTTATTCACGCGCGATACGTACCAACTTGTGCAGCAGCGACGACCCAGCACTGTGTATCAATTGCTCGTGCTTGGAGCAATGTGCTCCAGTGCGCTGCACCTGTTCGCACAGCAAAAGCGGATGGAAAAGTAAGGATCTGCGCGCCGCTCCGACGCAGCGAGAGTGCTACTTCAGGAAATCGCATGTCGTAGCACGTCAGCAGCTACATGTAAGTATGATACATCGAAAGAACGTACACCTGTACGCCCAAAAGGCGTAGATACTGGCGGTACTAGCTCTGTACCAGGGATGGTTGTATTGCTCTCACATATGGACATACCATGCTGAACTTGAACGTCGTACAGGTGCATCTAGATGTCTGTTAGATTGGAGCATGCACGTCTCCATGCACACATACTTTGCGGTACCTCGCCTGAATTTGTCCTTTGTCATCAATAAGGAGCTGCGTGTTGAAGCAGCGAGTTGTCTCTTCAGGTGGGGGCGGTTCATGTACACCCACACTGATCCAAACGCCTAACTCGTTCGCTATCGTACATAGACTCGTAACAAAGGCCCTGTTCTCAGATGACCGCGTCAATGAAGGCACTGACGCAGGTGGGGCAATAAAATCTGTCGCTGCAATTGGCGTGAGCCTGCCCGGCAAGCCCTTTGAGAGAGCATGCACGCACCCTCGGGAAGAAAGACTGCCTCCTATGTCAGGTTGTGAGGCGTATCGCATCTGCTGTACGTACTTTGGCGCCTGCATTTGCAGCGCGGCGGACAAGATTCTGCGCTATCGCGAGATTCTCTCGGATTATGCCGCCACTAGTCATTTGCGTTACTGCCACCAGCATGCTGCCGTCAAGTTGCGAGGCTCAGCAAGTCTCGACACAAGACCCCATGTACAGTCGTCGGTGGAGGCCCCAAAGTGCATATGAAGGGCATGAGTCATCGCACGCTTTAGGAATGGGTAGGGTGAGCCGCTCTATTACATGCCGCGAACCGACCGAGGCCTGTGATATGTGATCGCTGCACGCGTTAAAGTCAAAATCAAGACGATATCATTACATGCTAGCTACACATGTGGAAATATAAAGGGAAGAAGGAGAGATCCACAAAATACGGGTTCTTCGTTGCGCCTGCCGCGGCATCGAGCTTGGACTGGTATATGCACAAACTGCAGCGCATGTTGACACAACGAAGGAATCATAGCGAGGGCTTTAGTGACATTTGCGGCGAGTCTGCACAAGTACATCCTCGTCATGAAGACTGGCGCGAAAAAATTGTCCGGAATCCAATGCCGTTGTGTGCCCAAATAACGTCAAGCCAGATTTTTTTTGTTATGTTTTTCTTCTCAAGAAATGTGAATGAGGCGAGAAGGTAGCCGCCGGGAATGCCATTGCTTGCGCAAATGTGACAGCAAAAGAAAAAGAGGGCGATATGACTCCTGCTCGCCGCTTACCACCACGACTGCCCGCTGCTAGAATGGTCGGGCGCCGGTGGTCCATTGTAGAAGCCCCCACCAGCATTGTAGCCACCGCCATAGCCACCGCTGCGTGGTCCAAATGCGCCGCCGCCCATACCTGAGCGGAAGTCTCGACCACCCATACCGCCAAAGCGGCCACCACCACCGAAGCGGCCACCGCCCATTCGACCACCACCACGGCCACCGCGGCTGCCAGTTGAGAACGCGCTTTCCGATGCGACATTCTCAAGCCATGAGGGCACTTCTTGGTTCGCTTCCTGAAGCAATTTGACCAAGTCACGCACGATATTTCGGTTGTTGCGGTTAAAGAACGCGGTGGCATGGCCAATGTTACCAGCACGTCCCGTACGACCAATGCGGTGAACGTAGTCATCAATGTCCGAAGGCAGGTCGTAGTTCACAACGTGTGTGACATTGGGAATATCCAGTCCACGAGCAGCCACAGCTGTGGCAACAAGGATCGGCGTGCGGCCCGAGCGGAAGAGGTCCAGTGCATACTCACGCTCGCGCTGCGTGCGGTCGCCATGAATAGATGTGGCAGCAATGTTCGAATAGATCAAAAAGTCCGACAGCATATCGGCCATGCGCTTCGTCTCGACGAAGATGAGCGTCAAGCCACTCGTTGGCATGGCTGCAAGTACATCGAGAAGCATCGATTGTTTATCGCGGTCCTCCACGTACTCGATCTTTTGAGTAATGTTCTCGGAGGTCGAGCCGACGCGACCGACTGACAGAAAC
>ERZ500990.413-NODE-413-length-14906-cov-4.254461_pt1 | contig 14906 bp, 9 predicted proteins | sample MGYA00248876_ERZ500990 | MGnify/ENA primary metagenome ERZ500990 (study PRJEB25958, sample SAMN03398517) | human skin metagenome | study: EMG produced TPA metagenomics assembly of the Human Skin Microbiome Metagenome (human skin metagenome) data set.
CAGTCCAGTCGAAATGAGTGAATTGTAGAACGCTTTGAGACGCTGGAAGCACACTCAACTGCGCCTCGTGAATAGCGAGATCCTTGTCGTGTGAGATCGCGATGCCAGAACAACCGACGATTGGCAACGCGGACAAAAGTTGATGGAAAAGAAAGCGCCAGTTGTCTTCGTCGGCGCGAGGCGTGATGGCAATAGCTAGGGGCAAAGGAGCACCCAGGCCATCTTTCACGTATGCGGCCAACACGAATCCTTCGTAGCACGAGGTAATTGGCATGGATTCCACATGCAAAGCAAAGGGACAATCAGCCAACGCATGTCCCAGTGCACCTGGACACAAGAACGCGCGATAGAATCTACCGTTCGCATGCTGCTCCACAACGGCCGTAGTGTTGGCGTTCGCTTCGCGGAATGCATTGAGAAAGGGAACAATCTTCTTAAAAGAAGCATCGAGCCGCTCACGCTCTTTGCTTTGAAGCATATGCGACGTGCGCCAGAGCGTTGAGTACGAGAGCTTCGTGCCAGTGGCCTCATGTACGAATTTGCCAATCTCTCGTGGGGCAATAGTAGATGCACTCTCCTCCATCAGTTGCGACATGTAGGCAGACGTGGCGGACGTCGAGAACGACACGGGCGCAGTGCAGTCTGGAGAATGCATCAGGATTGCGCGCGTTACACAGACGCCACCTTCTTTGCGTCGACGCGCAATGACATGGAAGGGGCATGGTATGGCATGCTCATTCAGGGCTGCCGGCTCGTCGTGTGGCGCCTTGTTCTTTCCTTTACCCCATTCCTTTTTCAGGTCGTTCATAACGGCTGGACAAATGCCAACAAACCGGCTGTTATCGCTGCGTCGCGCACGATAAGGACACTTGTGTGTAATGCCATAAAGCCCAAGCCTTGCACGAAACGATTTCATGTCTGGAAATAAATCGCCCACCTTGATGGAGACGGCATCGAGTGAGGGAGATGGCACGGCCGCCACATGTGGCGCAAGATGTTGTGCATCAGACCCAACACCGCCAACCGAGACGCTCTCGAGGATTGCCGATGATATGGCTGGATTCGTCATGCCATACGCGACTGTGGCTTGTATGTGCGGGTCGCGTTGCTTAGTGATCCAAGAAACGGGGGGCGTGGCGCGAAATAATTTCGAAACGCACGACAGGACCTCGTGTCTTGGTAGGAAGGAGGAGCGATTTGCAAAATTTCCCTCTGCTCCAACGTGCAAATCGCAGCATTGGCCCGCCACAATGCACGCCTGAGTGATCACGTGATGTTATGTAAGCATTTGCGCGCAAGTCGCGATGAAAGTGATAGAGCAAGTGAAACGGACACGAGACGAGGTTGCGCCTCGGTATAATGGGCATCAGCATCAGACAAGAGCCAAGGGCAAAAGAAGGTTCACAGGTGGCTACGGTAAGGGTGGATGCAGAGATTTGGAATGCATACAAAATGGTAGACAGGGTATGTTGGTAGAAAAGAAGGGGCGAATTAGTACAGAGGACCATGATGCTTGTAATCGTTTTATTGCTTTTTTTTGGCATTTGCAGCGCGTTTTTGGAAAGCCTTGTGGCGTGGTTGGTCATGAGGCAGCGACTTATTCATTGAGCGGTTTCGCTCAACATATGACATGTGCTGGGCGCCACCCAATGCATTCAAGCTCCCCATCATTCGCTTGGCACTGGGTGCAGCACTGGCACTCTCGCCAGGTTTGACGTCACTGCCAAAGTCAGCGGCGCTTTCACTCGCAATTAACACGCTTTGAAGAAGCTCAATCTGTTCAGACTTGCTGGAGTAGACGAGGCCAGGCATATTTTCCTGGCCTACGAGATTCATAATGACGCGGAAAGCATAGCCCTGATCAATGAGGAACTGCTGGCGTTTCGTGGAATAGAACATTTCGGCCGTGTCCCTGCTAACAAGACTGTAAAAGAAGGCATTAAAACCTTCGTCATTCCGCCGTTTAGCACGAAGGATACGGCCAAGGCGTTGTGCCTCTTGACGACGCGATCCAAAGTGCGACGATATTTGGATCAGACAAGTAGCCTCTGGCAAGTCGATAGACGTGTCGCCCACTTTGGAGAGGAAAATGGTATTGACAATAGGGTTGTGTTGGAAGTTTTGCAAAATTCGCATACGTTCAATTTGCGGTGTACCGCCATGAATGTACGGTTTGCCCAGCTTGATTGCATACGCCTCGAGTGCATACACATTATCAGAGAAGACGATGATTTTGTCGCCGCGATTCTCATGATAATGGATCAGGTACTGCGCAGCTTGGAATTTTGTCGGATTCATGCAGTACAGGAGCATCTTTTTACGGCTGCGCTCGCGCAGGTATTCGCGATAAAACTCAGCCGTCATGGGGCACCATACTTCTGCACATTGCACGGTGGCGATGTGGCCCTTGGCTGCGAGATCCATCCAGTTTGCCTCATAGAGTTTGGGTCCGACAAGGAAGTTCAATTCGTCGATTTTTTCGTCTTCTCGCACAAGCGTGGCTGTTAAACCAAGCTTGGCATGCGCTTTGATTTTGGTTAGGACACGACGGAACATGGACGCAGGGACGACATGTACTTCATCCAGGAGAATGAAACCCCACTCACGACTTTCAAGGAAATTCATCATTTTTTGCGAGGTATGTGACCGTTTGCCCGTGTTAGCAACCATCGAGTACGTAGACACAACGATGCCTGAAGCGCCAGAAAACTTCTCCTTCTCGTCAGCAGTAAACACACTGATCTGAGAGTCCTGGACATTGCTCCACTGGAGGAATTGCTGTCGCCATTGCATTACACTCACGCTGCTTGTGCACAGCACAAGACAGCTTTTCTTGATAGTGCAGGCGGCTGTAATGCCGACGAGCGTCTTACCTGCACCGCAGGGCAGAACGATAATCCCGCTCCGCGCACGGCTGTTGCCGAACATTTTTGCAAGACTCTTTTCCTGATAAGGCCGGATATGCGTGATGGGCTTCAAGTCGATCTCCAGATCGGGATTCAGCATGTCGTTGCGGAAGTCATACTCTTCCAGCATCGGAAATCCTAAGTCATTGCATCGCCGCTTGATGGCTTCGATTTGTTCCTCGCGAATTTCAAAACTGTGCACAGCATCATCTTCATCCAGTTCGTCTGCATCGTAAACGCCAATGACAGCGCTAAATAAGTCCTGCTCGCTCTCCTTGGATGCCTCAGGCCCTACAGTCGCTGTTTGCTGTGATCCGCCTCCGCCCGTAGCAGAGGAGGTATGTGCACTTTTCGCCGCGCCATTCGATGCCGATGGATGTTCTACTTCTGTGGACGGCGCAGCCGCAGCTGTCGTGGTGGTGGTATGTGTGGCAATAGGGAGATCGTTCGCGCTCTCGCCAGGGCGAACACGCGCTTCACTGATCACAGGGTCGCGAAGCAGCATTTGCAGAATCTCTGGGTGTGAGCTCTCAACAAAGTATCGGTTTTGTTTGAGAACCAGCTTGATCTTTCCAAAGCTCATGGTATATTCACGAATAAAGTCCAGTACAGACTTGGGAACAGACACTTTGGAAAGCCGATTCAACACTTCAATGATATCATCTGGCTCCAATCCCACAGACACTGCTGCATACAGTGAATACGGTGTCAGCTTGTATTCGTGCACAAAGTTGGGCCTGCTCACAGGCTCGGCGATCGCGATTAAAAAGTCTTGAGCCTGTTCGGCGAGGGCATTAAATCCCTCTAGAATAATGTGACCGTCATCTGGCGAGATCCAGAGAGGTCTGCTGTTGTGGTCAAGTTTTAATGGCATGCGCGAAAAGTCGCGCCGTAGAATGGACGACACGCCGGCGCCGCCGTCGTCCATGGGTGCCGTATGGGAGCGAGGGTTGCCACAAGAAGCTAGGGCTGGGACACGTGTAAGTGGGTGCAACCTGGGTGGAGGGTGTGCCTTTAGCGGCTTGTCTTGCTGGGGGCCACACTTAGGCTACTTTCAGGGCAGAGTTGGATCGTCGACCACAGCCAGAAAAACGACCCGATTTTGTGTGAAGCGGCATTGATCGGCCAGAAGAGGCGCGACTTGCTCGCAGCTACACTCACTCGCTATTTCTGAACAATACTAGCGGCGTCTCTCCGTTTGACGGAAGTACGGGCCATTTTTACGGAGCGTGCGCATGCTGCGCGGGCATTCAGCAGGTATTGCCGTGTGTGCATGTGTACAACAGCTGTATGGTGCACGGGTGCATGAGTCACCTACATGCATACCCACGCATCCGCTGACACAACTGTACTTTTGTGAAGAATGCTATGCTCTGAGATGCAACGACTGCATTGACTGGGAAATCAGTAGTACGTACTGCCCCAATTGTCTCTTTGAGGTCCCTGGCACAAGCGTTCGAGCACAAAAGTCGCAGTGTGCGCGGAACTGCTTTACATGCCCTGTATGCACGCACGTACTTTCAATCGTAGGCTCGGATCCACCACGGCGTGAAGCGCTCACGGCGCCGGAAGCAAGTTTGGGCGTAGCGCCATTTTTTCTCAGCTGTTCATGCTGCCGCTGGGACTCGAAACGGATAGGTCTTGTTGCGGAGAAAGCGGCTGATCTCAGTGCTGTCTTCCACAGCATGGAACAAAATGCATGGCCTATGCAAGAGTATGAGCGCCTGATCGAGCACATGGCACCCGAAGTTCAGGCGAATATCTATGAACGCACGCGCAAGACACGTTCTTCCAGGCGTCTCCGCCCAAACTTAGTTAGGCCACCGCCATCGAACTATCACGCAGACTATGAGCCTACGCGATCGCAGGCACTTACAAAATATGCGTCACGACTCACGAGACAGTGTGGGTTGGTGCAGCGCGACATGATGCAAGTCTCGACTGTTCAGCAGCGATGGACAATGCCGTGCGAGCAGCCATACCAAGTGACTGCACTGCATCCTCGACGTGTGCGACTTCTATGTAAGCTGAGCAAGAGATGCAGTACCTGCCGGCATATCCTAGTGCGCCCGGAGCCGCGCACGAACTCCAATGCGTACAAAATCAAGCTCCTCGCTAGTCAGTTTCTTCCGTCGTGCACGGTGATGCCGAGCGCTAACGGGCTGTGGACACTCACGCTTACGAACCCACTAATGGATGCTATGGACATTACGTTACGATGTGTAGGAGCAGAGCTCTCAATCCGGCACGTGCAGGTGCCGGCATTCGTGGATGCGTTCGAGATGGACGATGATGAGGTGGCGGCTGGGGGACTGGCGCCAGTAACGCCGAATACGGGCTGGGATGCATTTGTGCATGGCACGTATGTGTATCGTCACCACGCGGTGCTAAGTGTGCGAGTTCGAGCCGATATGCAAGTGCTACCATTAGAGATCCAGTGGAGCGTTGCAGAGACCATGCGCTCTCATACATTCTGGTCGCTCGTTCCGTTGAGATGAACTCGATCGATTGATCGAAAATGGAAGGGCAAAAGAAAGGACAATGAACACAAGCCGACTATAACGGCGAGCGCTGCGGCTTTGCCTATGTTCTTGTTGGCAGGCTCACTCCTTCGATCCCATTTGCGCCTCGCCAGATCCATCAAACATTGCACGCAGTGTCGTTTGGTCGCGTTTCTGACGCACACGCTCAGCCTCAAGGTGTCCTCCAGTACGTCGGAGAGCCTTGTTGTCGACAAAACCGGCCAGTTCGTCTGCGAACTCGTCTGAGCGACCGGCCTTGGCCTTTTCGCGAGATCGTTCAGCTGCTTGAAGGGCACGGAGGCGACGCTCATGGTCGATGGACTGACCACGCACTTCGATCATGACGGATGGCAGGCCCTCGTGCTCGGCATCGGGAGGCGGTGGCACGTAGCGAGTGGGAGCGCGGCCGGGATCGTCGCCACGCGCCTGCCCGACATCACGCAGGCGCACGATTTGCTGGATATGTCCAAAAACATCCTGCACAGCAGTGAGGTCCTGCTTCAGGTCTGTAAGGAGACCTTCTTGGTAGTTCAGGAATTCTTGCTCATCAACAATGAATTGGAGCTCGTTCTCCCATGTTTTTTTCCAGTGAGGCCGTACGGATTGAATGTACTGCTCCAGTTCAGTGAGACGCTGTTGCGCTGTGTTCATGTCATTCGTAACGCGGCGCAGTTCCGTGGCTTTCGGCTTGACACCTCGGTGCGAGACATCCAGCTTGAGATCCTCAATGAGGTCCTGCAGGTCCTCGACATTCGTCAGCACTTGCTGGGACTGTGCATCCAAATGGGCTTTGCCCGACTCAATTAGGTTGCGCCCAGCCGATGGCCCAATTGCCACGACGCGGCTCATTTCTTTTGCTTGCTCGCGAACGCTCGTCATCAAGTGGCGCATGTCTCGTTCACCCTCATCCTGGATCTGCCGCAGGATCGCAAAGTCATTTCGAAGCTTCTGGAGCGCCTCGTAGTGTGTCTTGAGATCTGCCGCATAGTCGGTACCGTTCTGCAGCGTTGGTGTCGTTGTCATGATCTGTGTCGACATACGATCGCCTGCTTTCTTAAACTCGGTATCGGGGATGGGCGTGGACTCGGCAAGCATCGGTGTATGCCGGGGGGCATCGCGTGTCATGGTATTCTCGCGAAGGAGCGTCTTGAGCTCCGTGAGTTCGCGTGAAAGTGACGCAATCGAAAGATCCACATGCTCTTTCACTTGGTCAAGTGGCTCAATGTTCAGCATGAGGAGCGATCTCGGCTCAATGTCGCTCATGTCTTCAAGCTGGTACGGGACGCCCGTAGCATGGTCCTTGATGTAGATTTCGGGAAAGTCCAGCTTACCGCTCGAGTAAGAAAACTGATCGACAAACTGCATCCGAAGCATAGCCAAGTTCAGTCCACGGTCCGGCTGCGTATCGTCGACAGGGAGAGTCACTTTGCGTGTCTGCCGGCCCACCTGCAGGAACACGACGAGCGGCTGCTCCTCACTGTATATGCTCGCGGCGTCTGACTCGCGCGCTGCCTGTGCGTCTTTGTCGCCTGCTTGCTTCACGTCCCCTGAGCGCAAGGACGTAAGCGATTCCTCTGTCAGATTCTTGGACATGCGATTCTGACGTGTTGGCGTCACATTCTGCAAGGCCTCTTTTACCTCGCGGCCATCACGACCCTCTTTGACACTCGACAGTGCACTCTGCGGCGTCCGTCGATCTCCGTACGTGTACATCGATGTTGGCGTCGACCCGATCGACGACAAGAGTCCAGCCCCAATTTTGTTGAATGTGTAGGCACTAAAGCGTTTGCTGGCCCGCCTTTCGAGTGTATCACTGTTCCGTAAACGAAGATTTATCTCTTCATTCTTCTCTTGCTCGGTCGGCATGCGGAGAGAGCTTTGTGGTGTGACTGGTATGGCGGCACCACTGATAGGAGGTGGGAGTGTCACAGACTCTGACGCAGTGGCAGGTGCAGGAGGGGGCACTGGTGGCGAGAGCGACACCGGTGGCGAAGCGGTGATAGCGGGCGATGCTTTTGAGGCCGTCGCTGGTTTGGGCAACGGCGGTCTGTCATGAGCCCAAGGCTGTGCGGCAGTCATCGCTGGAGCAGGTTTCGGGACGGAAGACGGTGCATGGGAGGACATAGCCGGTTGGGCTTGGGAATAAAGCTGTGACTGTGGGTGTGGGTGTGGTTGTGGTTGTGGCTGTGGCTGTGGCTGTGGCTGTGGCTGCGACTGAGACTGCTGCTGCTGGTGAGAAGGAAGTGGTGGTTGGGGACGCGCAAGAGGGGGAGGACTAAAGGCTCGAGGCGATCCGGTGGCTTGTCGCAGATCAGGCATAGGTCGAGGAGGTACCTGAGCTGTGGCAGAGGGCCGTGGACTTGACGCGCCCGTCGCGCTCTCAGAACGAGAAGCTGAACGTGCGCCCGGCGTCGGCACGCGAGAACCATGCACATTTGGTGGCAAACGTGGCTGCTGCTGCTCCATTTGCAGTTGTTTGTAATAGGCCTGCTTCGTCTTGAGTCCTTGCAGAAGCCGCACGATGATATCGCGAATTTGCGGAAGATGTCGTTCTAACGTAGCTGTGGATGCCTCCTCCGACAAACACGTTTCAAGACACACACGTAGGTCAGCTGGCACAGAGTACAGGTCACTTTCTGGTGTAAGTCAAGGAAGATAACAAATGGGAGAAAAATAGGAGTGGTCCATCTACACACCTCATGTCGATACCAGCGCTCATGAACGCTGTGATGGACGCATTGAAGTCGTTCCCGAGACGCACGTATATCCGCGAGACGTTTGTCTCGGTATCTTTCCGGAGCGCCCACTGCGTTAGTGACTCGAGCAACATCTTGGTTGCAACAAGTAAGCGAGTTACAGACGACTCCATGTGATTCGTCTGGGCTGGTGTGCGTGCTTGTTGCTGCATCAACTCATGGCTCCGTTGGTCGTGTGCGCGCATCATCGGACGCGACGGGGACGTCGGTGAACGGGTTTCACCAGACGACATGTCAAATGGCTACGTGTATCGACCGTGTGACACAGGAGGGACAGAGCAAACCAAATTCCTGGGACTCGACGCGTGTATGCCCCGATATATATCAATCGCACTTTCGAGGCTGCTGAACAGAGGCCACGCCTCGCTGCGCTGCCGTCGTGTCCCGCGAGCGAAGAGGAAGATCTTTAGTCAGCGATCGCGAAAGGCACGCATACATTCATAACTTGGATCAACTAGCATATGGTGGAGAAAGACTACTATGGAAATCGAGGCGAAGGACAGGGAGGGTGTTGTTGTTCTGAGATGGGTCGGCCGCGGGGGGGGGGGGCAGAAGGGAACTGCGTGGAGGTCGGATCGTTTACATGTTCTCGTTACACATGGTATGCTTGGCAGGGCATTACGTGGACTCGTCTTGGAATCGATCCAAGAGATGCTCTAGGTCTTCTGGGCGCAGTTCAAGCAGGTTGGAATGCTCCTGGAAAAGGCGATCATCTTGCCTGTTGGACGAACGAGATGGGCCAGCATCTTTGCTGCCTGCAACGTCTTCCTTCGCCAGTGGGCGTTGGAGCATGTCGGACGCCTCGATCGCAGCGTCGCGAAGCTCATGCTCGCATGTGTCGTGCACGTGTGAACGTGATTGGAAATGGGCCTTTCCTCGTAGTATCGCACGCTCAATGCGGACAAGATGACTGATCATATGTTGCTTCGGGTACGTGACGTAGCAACCGGAATGGATGATCTGGGCGAGCTCGGTAGCATCTGGATCAGTGAGGATGCGTGGCCAGTCTTTCAGGCGTGACTTCGGATAGATCGTGACGGTGCCCTGGAACTTTTGCAGGAATAGGGACGACCAGTCCTGACCCAAAATTTTTGGCAGCAAGGCCAGGTCACGAAGGATAGCCAGATTCGTCAGCAGATTCAGTTTGAGAATGTGTTCGGCAGCCGAGAGCAGGAAGCCACCACGCCATCCGCGCCCCCGCCGAAATGCTGTTGGGCGTCCAGGGGCACCGCGTGAGCCAAAGTGGAAGAGGTGGACGTGTGGATTCACTTGCGATACGATCGGGTGCGTCACGTTGAACATGGAATTGAGACTTTCCAAAGGAATGTCCACTCGCAGGCTGCCATCGCGGAATTGGTTGCCCCAGCTCCAAGGGATAATCGAGCCGTCGGGAAGTTTCTGCAGAAGGCATACCGGGTTCAAAATCCCCGGCACGGCTGCTGACGCTAGCACAGCTGACCAAACAATGCAGTCCGGCGCCGTCACATGGTTCATAAGCTGTGCGGGCGAATGCTGCTCAAACGGCACCACACTGATGTTGAGGGTCTTGCCCGTTCGCTCGAACGCCTCGCGAAACGTCAACGACCCACGCGTGAAGAATTGTACCTTTCGTGCCCATTTTGATGTATCGAAGCGTGCGCCTGTGCGCCATGCGCGTGCAATCCAAACGTGCATAGGGTCATCACAGCCCGTGATGTGCCGAGCCAAGTCAGGCACAAGCAGCTCCTTCAATTCCTCGTTTGTGCGTGTGCACAAGAGAGCGGCGATGAGCCCACCTGCCGAGGTGCCACTCACAATGTTAGGCAGCAGATTCGCATCCAATAGAGCACGTGCCACACCGATGTGGTAGTAGGCAAAGGCCGCGCCGCCGCTCAGACAGAGTGCGGAGCGGCCAAAGTTTAGGAAGACGGCCCGATAAAAGGCACTCTTGACGGGTACAGATACATTTGGCGTGCTTTCTAGGTAAGCAAGGGACTCTTCGACTTCATAATAGTACCGCTCAATCAGCTGCTTTGTGCCATAGAACGACTGGCTGTACAGCTCAAGGTTCTCGATACCTGCGAATCCCTGCTTTACACACAACGTCAAAATGCCCATGAGCGCCTGTGCCTGGTCTTGCTCACGGGCTAGGCGCATCGCGCGTACGACGCGCTGGACGAGGCGCCAATCGTAGAAGGGACTCGCATCGTGCGACTTCCACTCGTCGTAGTTACGATAAGCATCAAAGTCCAAAGCCGCGCGTTTCCAGTCCCGGTACGTGTAGGCCGTCTGCAAACGTCGCCGGAGCTTGCCGCTCATTCCATGCCATGCACTGACTTTTTCTATCACATTCACCGCCTGGCGCACAAGGATGTACAGACAAAAGTCCAAGCTGATCAACCACAGCACGAAAAAGAGCAGCGGGAAACGAAGAGCACCATACGTCCATCCCTCTGGTACACTGCGGTCTTCTTTCGTTTCTTTGTCATCCTTGGGATCATTCCCTACATCGACCATCTCGCAAATGGGCGCAAAGTCCGACACGGCTGAAACTGAGCGGATCCGAGGGACCTGGCCTGCCTTTTTCGCCTCGTCGATCTGTGCGAGATACGACTCATACGTACGCACATGGTCCTCGTTCAGAAATACCTCGTCTAAGAGGCTTGTTCCGGAGGCATGGCCCGTGGACATGATCGGCGCAACTGCAGCGACACAGATTCGTGTACGACAGGTGATGCTGTTCCTTGATGAAAAACCACCGACTTTCCTATGTGCGCACTGACCGAAAGCGGAAATAGGGTATGCATGATAGTGGAGGGTGATGGAAGACATTCCCCCTCACAGGGCTGAAGCCATGCTTACATTCAGCCTGAATTTTTTGGGGGAGGGAAGGCCAAGGCGGCGGGCGGCTTTGCATGCGTGCGTGCCAAGCACGGCTTCATGCCCACGTGACCTTTCATTCTGCCACGCACGTATGCATGCGCACTCGCGCACGACTCATTCGCGCGCCTCTTTCGGAGGTCGTGGCGTTGAAGGCACAAGCAATTTATTGTTGCAACGTTGCTTCCTTGACTAGTGAGCCTTCGAGGGAGATTCCAAAAAAAAATAAATCTCTATTCGTCGTCAAGATGGGTGCGTTGAAGATACTTGGATCACATTAACGAAATCAGGAGTGCCAAAATATTTCAGATGGCTGTCAGAACGGTATCCATGTATGTGAGGTGATGGCATCGAAGGGGCTATTTTTTTCTGCTGGCTTGATATACTAACCATCGCCAGTGATTATGCAGCTCGTGGAAGAAAACCGTATACCCGAATTTGATAATCTGTACTTGGGTACGTGAGCGTCGACGAAGGCGCACCCACGATCGCTTGGCTAACCGATCCCTAGATATGAACGGCATTATCCATAACTGGTATGCATTACACGATGTTGTGCGCTGACATGTTGTGACGAAGCTCGCACCCCAACGATGACGAAGCAACATTTCGTATGAAAGAAGAAGATATTTTCCTCGGGATCTTTGCGTATATTGAGCATCTATTCTCGAAGATCCGACCGCGCAAAGTGTTTTTCCTTGCGATCGACGGTGTTGCCCCGCGTGCCAAGATGAATCAGCAGCGTTCCCGTCGGTTCCGCACTGCACAAGAAGCAAAGGAAAATGTTGAAAAGGCGATCCGACGCGGCGAAGAACTGCCGGAGTCGCCGCCTTTTGATTCCAACTGCATTACTCCAGGCACATCCTTCATGCGCAAACTGTCACAACAACTCGAGTACTTTGTGGCGAAAAAAGTGTCCGAAGACTCGGATTGGCGCGGCGTGGAAGTCATCTTGTCGGGACATGAGGCTTGTGGTGAGGGCGAGCACAAAATCATGGAATTTATTCGCACCATAAAGGCACAGCCGGGCTATAACCCGAACACGCGCCACTGCCTATATGGTCTTGATGCCGATCTCATTATGCTCGGCTTGTTGAGCCACGATCCGCATTTTGCTCTACTGCGTGAGCAAGTCACGTTTGGGCCGCGACGTGCGCGCAGGTCCGTTGGCGTCGAGTCACAGACGTTTTATTTGCTACACATATCGCTTCTACGCGAATACTTGGAGTTGGAATTCGCCTCGCTACGGGACAAGCTGCCGTTTGCTTTTGATTTGGAAAAGATCATTGATGACTACATCCTGCTACACCTATTTGTCGGCAACGATTTCCTCCCGCATCTACCTGGACTGCAGATCAATGACGGAGCGATCGAGCTTTTGTTTCGTGTATATGAGAAAGTATTGCCCCAAGCGGGAGGCTACCTGAACGAGCAAGGCGTCTTGCGCCCAGAGCGGCTGCAACTTGTGATCAACCAACTTTTCCAACTGGAACGAGATCGTTTCGTACACCAACACATGCCACAGCTAGAACAAAAAACAAAAGCGAGAAGGACGAGGGAGCTCAAGAATTACAGGGTCGGTGCACCCAAGTACATCCGGCGCGCACACCATAACTTTGTATTGAATGTAAAATCACTTCTGGTCGATTTCTTCGCAGATCCAAAGAATGCACCCTGGGAGTTCATGGTGGTGGTTCGTCCTGAATCTGACCTGGTGCAGTTCGCTCAGGAGCTGGCCGAGAAGCTAGACATGGTGTTTTACTTTGAGAAGGACGAGTCGTACGAGTCACCCACAGACGATGCTGAATGCTATATGTCACTCAAGCCCTCAATGATCAGGCAAGTACGCATTCCTATCCCGGATAGCATAGATGCACTAGAAGAGAAGAAAAAAGGCATGCTGGCGACGCTCGAGTCGCATCTTTCCTTGCCCATCGAAAGAAAGCGACATGACCCCTTCGCTTCAAGCCGCAACCAGACCCTGTCGGAGGAGGAGAGCGAACGGGAGGAGCAGATAGCTGAAGAGCGCGAACGTGAGAAGGAGATTGACGACGCATTGAAGGAGTGGAAGGCTGACTACTACCACACGAAAATGGGTATCAAGTACAATGATCCTGATGCCATCCAGGATATTGTGTATAACTACATTGAGGGCATGCAATGGGTCTTGTACTATTACTACGAGGGCAATGCATCGTGGGGCTGGTTCTATCGCTACCACTATGCGCCACAGGTATCGGATCTGAAGAACATATCGGACTTTACATTCCAATTCAACAAGGGTCGGCCATTTTTGCCGTTTGAGCAGCTAATGGGCGTACTGCCGCCGCTCAGCAAAGATTTGATTCCGCCGGCCTTCCAGCCGCTGATGACGGATCCGTCGTCGCCGATCCTTGACTTTTATCCGACCAAGTACGAAAGCGATATGAACGGCAAGAAAAACAGCTGGGAAGCCGTCGTGAAAATTCCCTTCATCGACGAGGAGCGTCTGCTTCACGCGCTGCAGCTCCGTGAGGGCGGCCTTACCGCAGAGGAGCGCCAGCGCAACACGCTTGGTGTGCCACTTAGGTTCTGTTATGACAACGCATTTACACGCCATGTGCCTTCAAGCCTGCCTGGTTTCCTGCCAGACATGCCCGACAATCATACACGCATCCTCACCTATGCTCTGCCGTCCATGGAGGGCAAGTCGTTCGTCAAAACGCTGCCGGAAGGCGTCCACCTTGGCTTAGACGCGATGCCAGGCTTCCCGAGCATCAAGACACTCCCCCACACACACATGCTTCGAAAATATGGCGTCAATGTACATGGCAATGCATCGAATGACGCATCAATGATGCTATCGGTGGGGCGTCGCGACGACCAGCCAGACGACCTAAAATCGCTCGCGGATGCCATGATCGGTCACACAACATACATCCACTGGCCATACCTGTTTGAGGGCCTCGTCGTGGCTGTGAGCGATGGCTCGCAAGAGTTCCGCGCTCACTGGCAGGATGCTGACGTCGTAACCCGCACGACACCGGCGGCAAACATGAAGACGTCGTTCTCCAAACATGAGCAGTCCGTTCTCCAGTACTACGGCAAGCGTTGTGGCGTGTTGCTGCACGACGTTACGGCGCTGCTGCATGTGCGTCCTCTGAAGGGTCTGAGCCACGGGTACGACGGCTCTATCATGAAGCAGTACGAGCCATCTCCGGAGCATGAGGTCGTGTATCCGCTGCCCCTCATGGTCAACCAGGTGCGCCGTCCTGATTCACGGTTCCTGGAGCGTGCCCCTATGACTGTCAGTGAAGAGTTTCCTGACGGCACGAAAGTGTTTTTCCTGGGTATGCCTGGTTTCGGCTGCCCTGCCCGTGTGATTGGCTCTGCGTCCGAGCTTATCACGGTCGAGCTTGCATTCCTGAGCGACATGGCGCAGGAGCAAGCGATCATCCGCAAGCTCGTGCAGCAACGCGCGACAGACACATACTTTAGTTCGCCTGCGATCGCTCAGCAACTGCACATGTCGTCGCTAGCACTCGCGAAGCTGACAAGCAGCATTACCGTTCTATTCAAAGGGCAGAAGCTGAACATTGGCCTGAACCTCAAGTTCGAGGCCAAGAGCCGCAAGGTGCTTGGCTACTCGCGCCGCACGCACCTCGGCTGGGAATTCAGTGCGCGAGCCGTGCTTCTAATCAAGGATGTGCTAGACCAATTCCCCGAGCTCAAGTCTGTCCTAGCGAGGCGCCTTGGCGACGGTGAGTTTTACAAGGCTGAGGATGTCTTCCCCCGCGATACAGACAAACGCATCGCGGCTGTGCGTGCGTGGCAGAAAGAGCACGGTTTACGTGATCTCGAGGACGTGCCACTCAATGTGGACC
>ERZ500990.415-NODE-415-length-14894-cov-4.420581_pt1 | contig 14894 bp, 11 predicted proteins | sample MGYA00248876_ERZ500990 | MGnify/ENA primary metagenome ERZ500990 (study PRJEB25958, sample SAMN03398517) | human skin metagenome | study: EMG produced TPA metagenomics assembly of the Human Skin Microbiome Metagenome (human skin metagenome) data set.
TCCCTGCTCGACAGTCCATCCGGCATGTTTGGGGCACTGCTGTAGGTGCGCGGATCAAAAAGCATGCACCTTCAGCTGCCCAGAATTATGGTATTGCGGCAATGCAACGTTCCGCACGAATTATGACCCCGGCGGCCCATATCAACACAAGTACCGGATGCATGATGCCCCGGAGCAAAAACAACAACATGCCACGCATGGTAGTGGTTCAGGCTGAAGAAAAAGATGGATATGATACGAAAAAGCGCTCATCCGGTTCGGACAATGCAAACCAATCCAGCTCAAAGCTGTCGGAACGTGATTCCGATCATAATCCCAAGGAAAGCGGCGACGATTCACTTGAGAATGGTCGCGGAAATGGTAGCAATGGTGGAGAGAGCGGTAGATCTGGTTCGTTTGGAGACAATTCAGACGACTCAGGAGATCATGACGATGATGGGAAAAACGATCGTGGCTCTCTCATTATGTCTCGAAACACTGTGCCTAGTATCTATCCACAGGTTTTGGCTCTCCCTATCACGCGTCGTCCATTATTTCCTGGATTTTACAAAGCTGTGGTGATAAAAAATCCTCATGTGTGTGCGGCTATTAAGGAGGCCATGAAGCGTGGCCAGCCGTATGTGGGCGCATTTCTTCTCAAGGACGAGGAGGAAGACTCGGATGTGATTCCTAGCTTGGATCGTGTTCATCGGGTTGGCGTCTTTGCCCAAATCACTAGCATTTTCCCAGCTCACAGCGGATCCAAGGTAGATGACTCAGATGATGGCATCACCGCTGTCTTGTACCCACATCGGCGGATTATTATTGATGAGCTGATCACTCCCATGCCCAAAGAACATGTAGGGGATGAGCGTACAGATTCATCACCTATTGTCGAAGAGGTTTCTGGAATGCCCGAATCAAATACTAATGCGTCTGTCAAGCAAAGCATGGGGTCTGACAACGAGCCGAGGGAATTAGAGCCGAAGTCACATTCCTCATTTGATGAATCTCCCCAGTCCACTGAAATCCCTTCACACAATCCTCCATTCCAAACTGCTTTCCTGCACCGATATGAAGTCTCGCTTGTGAATGTTACCAACCTTGAGATGGAACCATATGATCGAAAACCCAATCAATACATTCGAGCCATCATGTCTGAGCTGATCAGCGTGTTTAAAGACATTGCGAACTTGAATCCACTATTTCGCGACCAGATTGCAAACTTTAGCATTTCTCAAGGTGCAGGCAATGTGTTTGAAGAGCCTGAGAAACTCGCCGACTTTGCTGCAGCTGTCTCGAGCAGTGAAGTAGACGAGCTTCAAGGTGTGTTAGAGTCGATGAATGTGGAAGACCGCTTGCAGAAAGCACTTCTCGTACTCAAGAAGGAGCTTGTCAATGCACAGTTGCAAAGCAAAATCAGCAAGGACGTCGAAAGCAAAATTCAAAAACGCCAGCGTGAATACTACTTGATGGAACAGCTCAAGGGCATTAAAAAGGAGCTTGGACTCGAGTCGGATGGGAAAGACAAGCTTATTGAAAAATTCAAGGAGAAAGCTACAAAATTGAACATGCCAGAGTCCGTTCGTAAGGTGTTTGACGAGGAAATCGCCAAGCTTCAGACGCTCGAACAAGCCGCGAGTGAGTTTAACGTAACGCGTGGCTACCTGGAATGGCTCACGAGCATTCCATGGGGCGTGTATTCTCCAGACAATTACGCGATTAAACGTGCGAGTGGTGTGCTGGATGAAGACCATTTTGGGCTTAATGATGTTAAGGATAGGATCCTGGAGTTTCTCGCGATCGGCAAGCTTCGTGGTACCGTGCAGGGGAAAATTATCTGCCTGGTCGGTCCACCAGGTGTGGGAAAGACGTCGATTGGCAAATCGATCGCGCGTGCTTTGGATCGACAGTTTTACCGCTTCAGCGTGGGTGGTCTGAGTGATGTCGCTGAAATCAAAGGGCATCGTCGAACGTACGTGGGCGCGATGCCAGGCAAAGCTATTCAGGCACTGAAAAAAGTCGGCACTGAAAATCCCTTAATTTTGATTGATGAGGTGGACAAGCTTGGCCGCGGCTACAATGGTGATCCTTCTTCTGCGCTTCTTGAGATGCTTGACCCTGAGCAGAATAGCTCATTCTTGGACCATTACATGGACGTGCCCGTCGACCTCTCGCGCGTACTTTTCGTGTGTACAGCGAATACACTCGACACAATTCCTCAGCCACTGCTTGATCGAATGGAAGTGATCGAGGTGTCCTCGTACACAGCCGAAGAAAAGCGCCACATCGCTCGCGATTACCTTGCGCCCCAAGCTAAAGAAGCGTCCGGACTCAAAGATACAGACGTAACGCTGCCAGATGAATCGATTGACTTTATTATCAAACGTTATGCTCGTGAGAGTGGTGTGCGCGGACTACGCAAGCTGCTGGAAAAAGTATTTCGCAAAGTTGCATTTGACATTGTGAAAGAGCATGGCGAAGATGTATTCCCAGAGCCATTGAAAGGTGCGGAGCCTCGGTCGAACCAGACTGGTGTTCAGAGCGACAATGTGCAAGTGACAACAGAAGAGCGGCAACCCATGAGTGTTCCGTCGTCTGTTTCACTCGTTATTACTGAAGAAAAATTGCGGCGCTACCTTGGACCGCCAATATACCACAAGGACCGCATGTACACTCATACAATGCCGTCTGGCGTCGCTCTGGGTCTTGGGTACCTGGGCAATGGATCCGGGTCTTTGATGCCCATCGAAACTACTCTCATGCCCGGGAAAGGTAATTTGCATCTTACAGGCAAGCTTGGTGACGTTATTAAGGAAAGTGCATCGATTGCTCTCTCGTGGATCAAAACTCACGCTCATGAATTGGGTATCACGAAGGATGCAGCCGACACGCTTCTAGAGAACCGTGACGTGCACTTGCACATGCCAGAAGGTGCAATCGGCAAGGAAGGCCCCTCAGCAGGCGTGGCTTTCGCCGCAAGTCTGATCAGTCTTCTTACTGGCAAAGCACTTCCAACAACATTAGCCATGACTGGCGAGGTGTCACTACGTGGCATGGTTCTTCCAGTGGGTGGGCTGAAAGAGAAGCTTCTTGCTGCCCACCGCGCCGGCATCAAGACAGTGATCTTGCCTGCGCATAATCGCTCAAGTGTAGAAGCCGATGTGCCGAAATCTGTCCTCGATGATTTGGACGTACATTATGTCACCAACATCTGGGCGGCTTTGGATGTAGCATTTGGTCCTGGCACTTGGAGCGAGCAGGCGAGCGTGTGGAGTGCGAATGAAACGCCAGAGGCTGCTAGCCAATAGATTTAGCCTAAATTATTTATTCGTAAGACAGACGACACGCGCAACACCGATGAGTGGGCAGGCAGGCAGTCGGCGGGATATGTGCGCGTGTTTGAAACGGCTCGAACAAGACTAGTTCGAGTGTATCTTTTTTTGTCCCCGCAGGGAGCGCTTGTTTTTGTTGTTTGCACGTTTCCTATAAGATCATGTCATTCCATGGGGGTTCCGCTGCGAATGACGTTGACGAAAGTGGTGGAGTCGGCCGCAAAGGTCGCCGGCTAAGCATAGGTTCTTTTGGCAGACTGGGTCTTCGGCGCAGTTCGTCCTTGCGACGCATCCTATCTGAGACCGAGCATGATTCGGATTCCGAGACGAGCTTCGCCTCCTCGGCGGCAAACAAATCAGCTTCCACTCCAGGAACCACTGATGGTTCTGCACCTGCGGTCCCGCCTGCGGCGTGTGATGCGCCGGCAGGCAGAGGGTTTAAGGACGAAGATGGAGACGCGGCAGCATTTTCGTCCGACGACGAATCAACCATGTTCAGCAATGACGGTGACGAAATGGAAGATGAGGAACCCATGTTCGATGACTCAACGATCCGCAATACTATGGTCAATGCACAGATGCTGCCCGGTAGTCAGAATCATGCGGAAATAACCAACTATGAGGATGAAGACCTACTTGATCCATCTGCGGATGAGTTCCAAACAGCGCCGAACATCGTGTTTGCACGAAATGAAAAAGAACTGCTCGTGCAAAAGACTTTGCTCACCAAAAACAGCCTTCCAGTGACGCAGCCAGGGCGTCCGACTCTCGTGACACACGGACCCACACTTGAGCGCAATCGATGCACTGTCATCATGACTTACGGCGATTATGAAACGCATGCGAAGCAGTCGAGACGTAAAAAACGGTACATTGTGGCTAGCGATAGCAGTGAAGGATCGCAGTATGCCATTAATTGGGCCATGGGTACTGTTCTGCGCGATGGTGACGAAATATTGATTGTGGCTGTTATTGATGCCGATGCCAAAGCCGAAATTTATATGGACAAATATGAAAGATATGCGGGCATGACGCCCAGCGATCGAGCACTTCAAGAAATGACAATCTTTCTGTGTCATCAGGCCTTTGTGCTGCTCCAGCGCACACGGCTGAATGTCAAGATCGGTTGCCAGTCGGTACATTCAATCAATGCACGACATATGCTTCTAGACATTATTGACTTCTATTCGCCAACTATGGTTATTGTGGGCAGTCGTGGTGTGGATGGCATTCGCGGCATGCTCGGAAGTATGAGCCACTATCTTGTGCAGAAATCCTCTAAGCCGGTTATGGTTTGTCACAATAAATTGCAGCTGCCTCGATTGCCGCGTGGTAAAGCTGATGTCGTCAAAAATGTGCGGATGCGCCACACTCGTCTTGATCAGGCTGTGGTTGAGAAATACACAAGTAAGCGGGAGAATCCAGAAGATGATGAAGAGGATAAGGGTGAGTCACCAGCAGAACGCATGCAAAGAGAGCAGCTAGAATCGGAGCGCATGAACCGTCTGAACCGTGAGAGCTATCAACGCCGAGAAAACGCTGAGTCCGGAGTCGGACCAGGCCTGGGGCAAAATCCATCACAATCCTCCAGCACATCTCCCGTACCTGAAGAGGTCGCGCTGACGGACGAATTCGACAATAAACTGGCACTTGCCCCAGACATGGAGAAACACAGCCCGCACGTATGATTCTTTGACCGACCGTGTAAATACCCAGTCTTCTATGGGACATGTACTGTATCTCGTTTTAAGCAGAGGGTATGTGCTCTTGCAAGCTTGTGAGGAATGCCGTAGCATCATTGGCGTTGGCAAACTTGATAGCGAAGTGCGATAGTCCGTCCGATTCCATAGCCACTACACGAATAAATCGGTCCTGCTCCAAATTGCACTGCATTCCTGGGAAGAGCTTCACGTTGAGGATCAGCTTCAATACAGCATCAAGTCGCATCACTAAAGCGTAAGCATCCTCCACCTTCGAAGTATCGCACATACCTAAACGTGAAGATTTGTTCGACTTGTGGACGTTAACTTTGATCGTGCCTGTTCCGCGTTCTTTCCAGATTTGGTTTACTGCCAAAGAGTACAGCTTCGCTCGCGCTGTTGCCACGGTTTCTTCATCCTCTTCGCCTGTTGTCACTTCAAATAGTCAGTTGTTTCTGTTCGACATCCCGATAACATACATTCCATATCTGGTTTCTGTACTTCTTTTTTCCGTACGACAAAGTCTCCTTTTTCAGGCGTCAAGGATTCGCTCCCATCCACAGCCCAGTCCTTGGTAACCTTCTCCGATGCAGCATCTGCTTTTTCTGTCAAGGCGGTAGCAGACTTGAAAGGTGCTGAACGTGAGGCAAAGGCTCCAAATCCAAGACTTGGTCCAGTCCCACTTGTCATGTTCTTCGACGTGTCTTTACTCGCAATCAGATCACTCTTCCCTTCATCTTTACCTTGTTGATGTTTGCCTAGATTTTTTTCCTTTTTACTTTGATCCAGGCTCTCATTATTTTCATGCATTATTGATGTGACTCCCGCATTTGTGGTCTGAACTCCTTCACATGCCGAGGTTGTGACCGATTCGGAAGGGGTGCCCTTTGACTTTGCCTCGACTTTGTTGCCAGCATGTTGCAGCTTTTCCTCATTCTTCTCCTTATTTATAGCATCAGAATCCTCAGTCTCGCCCTCCCTTACATGATTAGACTTAGATTCCATATGATCGTCCTTTGCCTCAGTCTCTGAACTAGACACAGATTGTACGGTTCCCAATGTTTCACCGCGGTGCCTTTTCGGCGGCGCATCTTTATCGCTTTCAATTGCAGTAGCTCTCTCTGGATCTTCCTCGCGCTCGCGCTTCTGTGCATGAATCTCGCGTTCGAATACTTCGCCCTTTGCGCCAGTTGTTTGCTGTTCCACACTGTTGGTCTCCCCCATTACTGAAGCTGCACTTGGAGAAACTGACTTGCGTTCTACGTGCCGCGACTTCTCCACTCGGCCGGGCCGTGCGCATTTGGATCACGTGCCAGTAACAAAATGCGGATAGGACCCTTGGGATAACATCATTTATCAACGACCCGTTGACGCGTCATCGGAAAACAGAAAAAACGTAGCGCGTTTTTGAATGCCCTTCGGGCATACTACAGGGGAGCAGGGGGGGCGTAAAGAATTAGCAGACCCTCTGCTTCATACCAGAAACCATATGCCTCAAGTTCTTTCGCTTCCTGATGTCTATCTAGAAGCGCAGACAACCGAGCCGCACACTGCATTGCTCTACTTACTCTCACAGTACAACCATCTCGTATCTGAATTCACACACTTGTACACACATTCCCACACTGGGAATGATCTGAATCTAGATCGAAGTGAAACATTGGGTCTTGGCTTTGATGCTCTTGCACCCCCAACATCCCTTACTGGTCGCATTCGAAACTTGCGTCGTCGAAGTTTCAAGAACCTGCGTGGCGATTCGAACAAATCTAGTGTGACACACGCTGCACCACAAGTGCATGAAATTAGCGCGGAAAATTCGTCAGGTTCACTGGAGTTAACTTCGCCTTCTTCGCCAAAACGTGATCAAGGCACTCACAACTTACTGCAAGTGACAAGTCCTTCCCCACGGATATGGAATAAATCAAGTTCGTCTGCCCTGTATGCTCATGGCCGCATGCCTGAATCTCCGTCGCAGCGCGGATCTTCGGCCTTGCCTTCCCGTCAAAGTGCAGCAACATCTCCCAAAATGCCTTCACGCTCCCCGACTATATCTAGTTCTCGCACGCTTGGACGCAGGTCGAACTCTCGCCCAGCAACGCCTGTTGGTCGCTTACTTGAAGATTCTTTCCAGCACTTGATTACAGAGTATTGTCCATTTTCACTGGTTGATATCCAAGTATGCGGCTCCATGGTACGTGGGCTTCAAGGACCTGATGCTGTGGCAGTTCGTATTCGTTTACAGCCACCAGCGTCTGTTTCTGAAGCAAGCGTCCGACGGCGTCAAAAATCCATTCGTGTGGAAAAAAGATGGTCAGATTTAGTCGCATTGCGCGAGCTCATTGCTGCTCGTATAAACTCCCAGCCAGGCCTGTCAAATATATCTTTGTGCCCGGTGCCTGATCAGAATTTTTTTGAGCCACCCTATAATCCATTACATCTTGCCGAACGGAATGCAGCCGTTACTGCATTCTTACACTCACTTCAGAGGCTCCCTTCACTATTTGAAGATATTATGTCGCATTTCTTCGCCACAGACTTAGTACCTGATTCAGAGGTCGACTCGCATTACGGCTCCTGTTTTCAACAAGATGGTCTTTTACTTGGCACTGGAGAAGGCTGGACTTTCGTTCATTGTGCTTTGTTCTCCAACTTATTTATTATGCAGGATCCTTATAAACAACAAGCCCCTTTATTGTTTGATCTCAGGAAGACTCGTATTGGTCGTCAGTTCGAAACTACGGCTTCAGGCCGGGAAGCAAATTCTCGTACAGCTATGATCATTCTTCAGAAGATGCAATCTTCACCTAATGTGCAGCAGCCGCAGATCAAGCTTGCGACAGAATCATTTTATCAGCACACCACCTGGATGGCTGCTCTTTTACGAGAAGGTGAAGATAACCATTCAGACAGATCGCCCTCAGAAGGTATGCTGGATAAAGACGTAAATTCGTCTGCAGTCCTTGCTTCAGCTGTTCTGACGAAGGAGTCCGATGAAATGCAACATCTGAATTCCTCACTCCGAACGGATCGTACCGTACTTGTGCCTGAATCTTCATCCGTTACAGAATTGTCTAGACAAGGATCAGCAACCAAGAATCGCTTGTGGCATGGTAATGATCAATCATCAACATTCGTTCCTACCGACAAGCGAAGATTCCTTTTTGGCATTCTTCCGCTCAACACCCCCGACGAACTGTCAACGTCGCCGTCAACCTCGCATAAAGCTGTATTCGGAGCACCACTCAGTGACGTTGTTCGTGACACAGGCATGTTTGTTGATGGTATAGCTGGTCCGGTCCCGGCTTTGCTTAAGCGCAGCTTTGACTTTCTCGAGCAAAGTAGCATTATATCAGATGAGGGACTCTATCGAGTCAATGGCAGCTTATCTACCATCAAAGTTTTGCAAGAAAGATTTTCCACGTTTGGCGATGTCCATCTTGTAGCTGAGTACCAAGAGGCCAAGCGAACTGGAAACGGCTCTCTGCTCGACTCCCATGCTGTGGCAGGTTTGGTCAAAATGTTTTTGCGCGATCTACCTGAACCTCTGTGTACGGATGTGTTGATGCCCGATTTTGTGGCTGCTATCGAGCAGGAGAACCATGAAGACAAATTACAAACGTTTCGACGCCTTCTAGCATACCTTCCAGCAGAGAACTATTCGGTTCTTGCCTTGCTTTTCCTGCATTTGAACCATGTTGCTACGATGTCGCATATGAATAAAATGTCGTTACAGAACCTCAACATCGTGTTTAGTGCGACGCTTCGCATGCCAACTGAACTTGTTTGGACGTTCCTTCATGATTACTATTTGCTATTTCACCAGCAGAAACTTTTTCTGGGAGAGCATCGTGAGCCAACAATGAATTTCAGTGCATCGCCAAAGAACGACACAACGGCAAAGGTATCGTCACTTCACGGACGTATGAAGTCCTTGTCACTTCGCTCGCCGAATGATCGTAAGAGCGGGCATTTCCAGCGCACATCCGACGCCCCTTTGTTTGATTCGAAACTTTCTTCTTTTGCTAATCCGGATGCATTTCCAGTTCCTAAGCAACCCGAGCCCTCGATCCTTGCGGGCAAGGATCACTCGTCTTGACGCTATCAATTCGTCTGTTCTCTGAGACTATAATAGTGTGGAGGTAGTGTGTTAATAATAATAGGCGAACTGCATCACTTCTTTGGTGCACCACTAAAATTTCGCTATCCTCGTTTGTCACGAATGTCGAGTCTATATGTGACAGAACCGCCAACTGATGGCAAGGTCATATTACATACGGCAAAAGGGGAGATAGAAATTGAACTCTGGTCAAAAGAGGCACCGAAAGCCTGTCGTAATTTTGTTGCTCTTGCATTGGAGGGATATTACGATTCTTGTGTTTGGCATAGAATCGTGCCGAACTTTATCATCCAAACTGGGGATCCATCCTCTACAGGACACGGAGGAGAGTCATTTTTTGGTGCTCCGTTCGAAAATGAAATTCATCAACGGTTAAGATTTAATCGCAGGGGCCTTGTCGCTATGGCCAATGCAGGTGAAAAATGTACAAATGAGAGCCAGTTTTTTGTAAGTTTTAAGACTTGGGATCTAACACAACACTTAGATTACGCTCGACGCTACACCAGAGCTCCAAAACAAGTACACAATATTTGGTCGCGTTGTTGGATCAACAATATACAATGTCCTGTCGTTGGCTAACATTGAACTCTCGACTTCGGTGCCTGATAGACCAATATTCCCACCGAAATTACTTCAAGCAGAGGTTGTGCACAACCCATTCAGGGATTTAGTGCCTCGTATTACATCTGCTGAACGTGCAGCTCAGAACTCTGCGCGCTTTTTGGCAGCTGAGCGTCTGGCGTCAATGGAGCGCCAGCGGAAAAAACAGAAGAAGAATACTACTTTGTTAAGCTTTGGAGAAGAGGAAGACGTACCACCTGAACCCGAGGAAAAAAAGCCGATGAGTAGTCACGATTTGCTGAATGACAAGAGACTAAGTAAGCAAACATATGATTTTAAGAGGAAAGATGAGAACAAGCAGAATCCATTGGAACTCCAGGTCTCAATGGCAAATTCATCGTCACAAATCCACGATGAACACAGAAAAAGTCATATGGAAGAGTCTAGTTTGAACAAGATTACAGCGCGCGAAAAGGACCCCTGGCAAAGTACACTCTCAGAAAATACTCGGTCCAAAGTCGAGACCAATAGTGTTGGGAAAAGTCTTTTGGCTTCTTTTGTTCAGGAGTACAAAAAGGAGAAACACAAAGATGAACATGACATCGCTCACCGACTTGAGGTATTCCGAAGGAAGATGCGAGCGCCCAAGGTGAAAGTGCTAAAACATTCCAATTCAGATGCATATGCAACACCCGCTTCAACTGAAGTTTGGGGAGACGAGGCACACATGCGCGAATATGGCGATAGCGATGATGACGATTTGAACTGGCGCTCGCACAAGTTCAATTCTGGCGGTATACCCTTACATAATTCAAATGATCAGTTTTCTGTGCAAGATTACCAGGTCTTGGATTCTCGCGACAAGAGAAACCCGGTAGCCAAGTCTATTGGTTTTGGAGGAAGTGACTCTGTTCAGCACAAAGAATCACAGTTTCGAAAAGACAAGATCATGGCAGAGGGTCGTCGTGGTAGAGACTGAACATAGACTCAACAAGAGTTGCACCTTTCAAAAACACCAAATAAACGCCCACGAGCAGAATTTGCAAAAGAAATATGAAGGGTCGTGTAAGTGGACGAAATTTTTAACAATGATCCGTGCGAGACTACAAATATATATATATATATATTGTTCTCTCATAGGACTCGTTCAATATCCTTAGCGTTATGAAAGTTGGTGACGCGTCGTTTCCTTCGTTTGCATTGTGCAGAGATTTTAGTGAAGTAGCCCATTTATTGGAGGATGTGGAAGAGGAGGTGAGCTTGCTTCACATGCTCACTGTTTAGGTATATCTTCTTCAGATTCGTCAGAGTGCAGAAAGTTCAAAAGGTCTAGGCTTGATAGACAGCAAGCATGACAACCTGGAAATTGTTTTGTGCATTTCCAATAAAAGTTCCTACAAGGAAACTAAAATATCTCAATGTCCTAATGAGATTCGTGTGAATGTATTGCAGAATGTAGGTGTTCATGTCTTACTGACATCAGTGCACGGCATTACGATCAAAATCAGGCGACACAGGTAGTGTGGTATGGCGCTGTAGCTCATTATTTGCTGAGTTTCTGCTGCAGCAGCTTTGGGAAACGCTCGATTTATCAATCCCAAGGTTGGTCAATGCGCATCATTTGCCCGCTAGGCGCGTGCTTGAGCTGGGCGCGGGGACAGGAATACTACCAGCTTGCCTATTTGCCAACCCTGACTGGGTCCAACGAGGGGTCCAACCTCTGGAGTGGATATCAACAGATCGCTCAGAAAACATGCAATTACTAGAAAAAAATGTGGGACGCGGTCGTTTGAGCAATGACAGAGTAAGAGTGGCGGTATGCGAGTTAGACTGGCTTAATTTAGACGCAGCACAGGGCAGATCACTCGATCTAATACGCAAACATGTGTTATCTTTTTACGGAGCTAGTCAAGAAGATTTAGCCTATCCAGAACTTATTGTCTCCATGGACTGCGTCTATAATCCTGCGCTCCATCGACCGCTCGTCAAAACAATTCACACCTTCTGCAAACCTAATTACACCAAAGCGTTTCTGATGATCCAGCTAAGGGATGTTGATAATACAAGGAATTTCCTGGAAACTTGGAATAGCTTTCCATCTTTTAAGCTTTACCATTTGGAAGAATACATGCTACCGCCTGCTATGCGTTCAGGGTTTACGGGGTTTGTTGCAATACGAGTGACTTAGCATCATGATTTTTTTTGGACTTACCGCCCATGTTAGTACTTGGCGTAGCAAAGGCACAGTTCATCCAAAACTTTTTTCGGCCGAAGCGCAATTCATTCCTGGATGATCGCGCGATCATTATGTAGTCACGTAACTGATGCGTAGCGTCAAGTGGAGTGGGAGACATTGGAAAGATTTCACTACAGTGGCTACATCAGCTGGTTACTTTACACACACGATGGCAATGCGGCTTCTTGTGAAACGAAATCCAGCTTACCCGCTCGCGAAGCTGCCTACGCGTGGAAGTGCGCAGGCTGCTGGTTACGATCTTTATGCGTGTGAAGACGCTACAATTCCACGAGGAGGACGCACCGTAGTGCAGACAGGCATTCACATCGCGTTGCCCGAAGGCCATTATGGGCGAGTGGCTCCGCGTAGCGGCCTCGCTGTGAAACATGGGATCGACGTTGGGGCAGGTGTTGTCGACTCAGACTACCGAGGATTGTTAGGTATCGTCTTGTTTAACTTTGGGACGGAAGATTTTCAGTGTATGTACGGATGAGCGTGTTAATGCTTCTTTCACAACGATAGTACACGCAGGTGACCGCATCGCGCAGTTGGTGATTGAAAAGATATCCAATCCTGAAGTCGAGGAGGTTGAGGTATGCTAAATGCTATGGTTGATCTCACGACTAGTCACTAGAGGCAACGGAGCGTGGAAGCGGTGGATTTGGATCTACAGGTGGATTTTCCAGTTCTACGCGGCCGACATAGAAAACCTTGGGTAGTATTAGCGAAGACATGCATTTACGCGCATGTGTCTTTAGTGCCATTGCTTGAATTGTTACATATACGGTCTTGAAACTCGACCGATACTGTGCTTTTGCTCATTTTTTTTTACTTTTTTTTTCATTCTTGCCTACCAAATCTTCTCACCAGAGATATTGTGTCAATAGGGGCATGATGTCAAGTGCAACATCTTTGAATTGACCATTCAGGCCTTAGTTCAATGGCGTCATAATGAGTGGCATACGGATGCCTTCCTTCCATTGGCCTTCGACGAAGGCACGACGAACAATCTGCTGGCGTTGAACGAGATCCCAGCCTGGCACAACATCAAAGCGAAAGTTGAGAATCATATGCGCCAGAATAACCTGTGTTTCGAGAATAGCTGTCTGCTTGCCAACGCAAGAGCGAGGTCCAGAGAGAAAAGCGAACAGGTGACCCGGTGGCATCTTTGCATTGATCACGGAAGATGGCAAATTGTCCCAACGGCTGGGGTTGAAATCTTGTGCATCTTCACCCCATAGTTCCTTCGACAGTTGAATCACATTTAGGGGGATAAAGAGCTCGTGACCCTTTGGAATCATGATCGAGTTGTACGTACCCTTACCATCAGCGCGCTTGTAAGCACGAGACAGAGGGACTACATCATCCTTGAGAGCGACACGCACAGTGCTAGGAATCGAGGGAAGCATACGCACACTCTCCTTCACAACGTTGTCGAGATATGGCAACGAGTTGATATCCCGAACGGGCTGAGTCTCATAGATAGCACGATCCTCCTCCGACAGATTGTCCATTTCGGCGCGTTCTTTCGCCACAGCTTCCTGGAGCTCCTTACGAAGACGGTCTTGCGCCTCAGGGTGCATGGCCAAAAGCCAAAGGGCCCAGCTGTTCTGAGTGGCAGTTGTCTCGTGTCCAGCAATGATCAAAGTCGTCATCTGACCCATTAATTCAGCATTCGACATGCGCTCTGATGGTTTCAGGTCCGAAGCCATGTTGGCACGGATCATACGCGAAATTAGTGACTTCGACCTCGTAGCGGAGCCATCGTCAAAGTTTTCCTTTGACAAGCCTTGACTTTCAGAAAGAATCTCATTGCGCATGCGCTCGACAATTTCTTCTGCATGCTTCTCAACCGTCTTCTTAGCATCACGAATTGTCGTAGTACGCTTCGTCGGAATCTTACGGAGCCACTGAAGACCGGGCTTTTCAGAAAGAATAAGGAAAATAGCCAAGCGAAGGTCAATGTTAAGGACTGCCTCCATTAGCGTCGCCATTGAATTCGCAAGCGGGTCACGGTTTCCACGCTCAAGCGACCGGAAGTCGGCATCAAACCCAATTTCACCAATGATGTCGAGCGTAGTACGAGAAAGCCAGAATAAAACATCAATCACAGCTTCGCTTCCAGGGTTCTTCAATACGACGCTGCGGTCAGACTCCGACTGGCCAGTAATGTGAGTGTCAACTGGGATCTTGCCACTGTGGCGATCAATTTCCTGTTGCACAATCAGGCGAAGCTTCTCGACAAGCAGCTTAGCATGACGGTGAATTGTTGGCTGGTAGTCTTTTACAACACTTGGGGCAAATGCAGGCGCAATGATTTTGCGCTGGCGCGCGTGCTTTTCACCCTCGATTGATACGAGACCATCACCAAGTACAGCTGCCAAGAAACTGCTCGTGTATTCGGGCTTGGGATACTGGTACGCTTTCGCAGGGCTCAACACGTGAATTAGTGCCTTGGGATCAGCAAGAAGAACACGCTGCACGTAGAACATATGGCGGTAGCGGTACACTTGGCCAAGCTTGTTCATCCAGACGACATGCTGTTGAGCAGGGTCTGCAGCTTTGATAACACGAAAATCACCGAAGATGAGGGACAGAGGATCAGTGGTCTTCACTTTAGGTATGTGCTTCCAAGGGTTGAAAAGCTCACCAATGGTCATGCGGTAGAGCGCTTGCACTAGCTGGTTCAAGATAAACAGTAGCGGTACAGCAACTAGGAGACCCGCCAGACCCGCAGCGAGGTAGAGCACATCTGTACCCGAGATGAACGCGGATGCTGCCATATCGACTGTAGAAGGTAATCTGTCGAGAGAGTCGGAGGTGCAATAGTGACGCTATCCTTGGTCGGGATTCTGACTTAAATTCACACGCGTGCCCGAATTCATGGACATTAGAATCGGCGCTGTTTTACTGGTCTGTTCGAATTGCCCTGACAGGAATATGTCGTTGGTCATGCAAGATACTTC